>Ga0209800_10000263_pt1 | contig 97878 bp, 62 predicted proteins | sample Higcelweek8metaG_FD_187174 | JGI IMG/M metagenome (GOLD analysis project Ga0209800, IMG submission 187174) | Freshwater pond sediment microbial communities from the University of Edinburgh, under environmental carbon perturbations - High... | ecosystem: Environmental > Aquatic > Freshwater >... | reverse complement strand
AAATGCTGCGATCCTGTTTTCCCATTCCTTGAACTTTTCACTATATGACATGCTGCTTACCCCGTTTTTGAGATAAGTGTCGCACGTATTTTCAAGGTTCGGAAGGTGTGTGCAGTTTACCGCTTACGTTAAAGTTATCATGCACCGGTCGCTCCCCGCGTGGGGAGCGTGGATTGAAATGGTATTGAAACGGAATTTGACGGAACGATCGATGTCGCTCCCCGCGTGGGGAGCGTGGATTGAAATTATTTGATAACATAAGTATACCAAAAAGAACGAAGTCGCTCCCCGCGTGGGGAGCGTGGATTGAAATATACGATATCAAGTATAAAGAATGAGGTGATAAGTCGCTCCCCGCGTGGGGAGCGTGGATTGAAATTACTACCATAGCATTATTAAAAAAGCTGATTTCAGTCGCTCCCCGCGTGGGGAGCGTGGATTGAAATATATTATCGCTTAAAATAATTTCGCACGTAAGACGTCGCTCCCCGCGTGGGGAGCGTGGATTGAAATACGGATGCCCGAACGAGCCGAAACCACAAGTATTGTCGCTCCCCGCGTGGGGAGCGTGGATTGAAATATACCCCGACACGACGGAAATGTATGCGGAAATGGTCGCTCCCCGCGTGGGGAGCGTGGATTGAAATGGCCAGGTATTAGCGGTTACGATCTCCGGCGCAGGTCGCTCCCCGCGTGGGGAGCGTGGATTGAAATTAAGTCTGTCAATAGTGTCAATCAGCATTGTTATGTCGCTCCCCGCGTGGGGAGCGTGGATTGAAATATGTTGTCACTTAGAAGAATCTCACAAGTCAGGCGTCGCTCCCCGCGTGGGGAGCGTGGATTGAAATGGATAATGTGACGATCCCCGGCGTGGGGAGCGTGGATTGAAATGTGGACGCGCTGACCTACGAGCAAATCAAGATGTGTCGCTCCCCGCGTGGGGCGCGTGGATTGAAATACCTTGTAATCGTTACAATGTAATTTGAAAATTGGTCGCTCCCCGCGTGGGGAGCGTGGATTGAAATCGGTTGGCGTGGATGGCGTTATCGTATCCGTATAGTCGCTCCCCGCGTGGGGAGCGTGGATTGAAATGGTTTAAGGGATCGCAAGAAGTAGACGGGTCTAGTCGCTCCCCGCGTGGGGAGCGTGGATTGAAATATATCGCTTAGCCCTCCGCAAGATAGTCAAATGAGTCGCTCCCCGCGTGGGGAGCGTGGATTGAAATCCGGATCCGCTCTGATTTGACTCAAAAGCGCCGGTCGCTCCCCGCGTGGGGAGCGTGGATTGAAATAAAAATGAGGCAGAAACCGGCGGAAGAGCCGAAAGTCGCTCCTCGCGTGGAGAGCGTGGATTGAAATATTCAGAACATAGCTCAGCTTCGAACCTTATTCGTCGCTCCCCGCGTGTGGTTCGTGGATTGAAATATCGTTGGGAAAACCCGATCCGGTAAAGGTATGAGTCGCTCCTCGTGTGGGGAGCGTGGATTAAAATGCCCATCTTGCCATTAATTGCCAGACGTATAATGGCTACTGCTCACTGTGTGGCCAAGTGATCTGATTTAGGATCACTCTTTGTTCAATCAGAAACTTGATAACCCGAAACGGTACAATTATATCCTTCAAATAATCTCAGAGTCTGTCTTTCGCCCTAATAAAAATTGAGATCCCACCAAACCCCCTTATTCCTCCATCACCGCCATCTCAGCCTTGGGCCTTGCGCGGTACTGCGCCGGACTCAAGCCACTGCATTGCTTGAATCGCTTGCTGAAGTGGAACTGGTCTACGAAGCCGACCTTTTCCGTTATGTCTTTTACGGATAGGGAGGTGTCGCGCAGCAGCTGCTGGGCGATCATCATTCTGTATTCGTTCAGATATTTGCTGGGGGTCGTGTGCAGCTGTTCGCGGAAGACTTTCGTCAGGTAGGCGGATGAGAAGCCGAAGGAATCGGCAATGTCGGTAAGATCGATCTGCTTTGCGTAGTTTACGTGGATGTATTCTTCGACGAGACTGACAATTTCGCGGGGGTTCTTGACTTCGTTGGCTGCGTGAAGACGGCCGGTGCTGGCGACAAGTCCGTTCTGGAGATTCTTGAGCGTTGCCTGCAATTCGGCAAGATTGATCGGCTTTAAGAGATAATCGCTGACGTTGTTGTGTATCGCGGCTCTGGCATATTCGAAGTCATCATATCCGCTGACGACAACGATTTTGACGAACGGGAAGTTGTCGTTGACCATGGAGATCAGCTGGAGCCCGTCGAGTACCGGCATCTTGATATCTGTAAAGAGGATATTCGGCAGCAGCTTGCGAACGAGTTCATAACCTGCCTCGCCGTCGTAGGCGACACCGATGACTTCGCAGTTCACGCCGCTTTTCTCAATATTGTTGACGATGCTTTTCGCGATTAATTTCTCATCTTCCACAACAACGATTGTGACTTTCATTTCATTCTTCATGCCAGCCTCCTATGGTTATACATGCCCCGCCTTCTTCCAGGTTTTCCAACCGGAATGTGAAATTCGTGCTGTTCAATATTTTCAAGCGTATATAGATATTCATGAGTCCCATTCCCTTGATCTCAAGAGAGGGGAGGAGACCGCTTTCGTCGATCTGCCGGATCTTTTCTTCGATGTCCCGGACCGTTTTGGGGTCGAAACCGGGTCCGTTGTCGATGACGGAGATGTAGGAACAGCCGTCCTGAATGAATCCCTTGATCTTGATGTGCCAGGGCGGCTTGATCGTCGTCGAGAATTTGATCGCGTTTTCGACGAGCAGCTGTATGCAGAGCTTGGGGATCTTTACCTCTCGCATCTCATCGGGTACTTCAATGGAGTAGGACAGGTCTTCCTGATAGCGGATGATCATGCAGGTCAGGTAGTTCTCCGTATAGGACAACTCGGTGTTGAGGGGGACAAGCTGCTCGGAATCCGCCGAGATGTACCTGAGGAGGCTTGCAATCGACTGGCACATGACTACGATCTCGTCGTCCATGCCGTCCTCCGCCATGGACTGTATGGCGGAAATCGAATTGAAGAGGAAGTGCGGATTCATCTGTGACTGCAGGGCCAGCATCTTTGACTGCATTTCCTGCGTCTGGAGAAGCATCTGCTGGTCTATGGATTCTCTGAGCTTTTCCTGCATATCGAAAAAACCTTCGTTCAGGGAATTCAGCTCGTAGATGTTGGTGTGGATGTTGGCTTTCCTGTGATCGCGGTCCAAACGGAAGGACGCAACCTGCTTGTAGATCAGGTCAATGGGTGCCGTAATATGACGCGCGGCAAAATACGCGACCACCATGCAGAAGATGATCATCAGACACGTCAGGATGGCCGTGTTTCTGAAATAGACCCAGGCATTGGAAAAGAGACTCGATTCCGGCAGTGCGACCACGGTCGTAAATCCGGAGAAGTCCGAACTGCTGCAGGCCAGAACTTCCGTGCCGTTCGGGGACTTTACGGATCTCGAGGACGCTTCGTCGGCCAGTATCTTCCGGGCTTCCTGGAAGTAGAAACTCTGATCGGTGTCGGATATGGGGTAAACAAGATTCCCGGTCGAGTCGAAGACGTAGATCTTCTCGCCGTAGATGGATTTGTGGGTTATGGCACTGCCGAATACCGAATACGCGGTTTTCTTGGCTTCGACAATGCCCTGAGGGTTGTTGAAGATATTGTAGTATACGCGAAAAAGGGAGACGAAGGACTTCTTGTATTCGCCGTTGAAGTAGCGTGAGAGCCGGGGATCCTCACCGGTGAACTTTATGATCTTCAGTCCGGAGGCATCCATAACCTCGTTATACCACGGCATGTCTCTAGTCTCATTGGCATAGTAGCCGTTGCTGATACCGGAGGCGAAGACCCCGTTATCGAGTGAATACAGGTTGATCTGATCGGCCGGGAAATTGGGGCCGATGATGGCAATTAGGAGATCGCCGAGCATTTTGGTGTTGTTGAAATATTCACTTTCCGCCAGATTGTCCGAACCGTTATACTGAGCAAAAGTAGACTTAACGATATTGGAATAGGACACGTTCATCGTAACCATATTGAGATCTTCGAGTTGATCGTCAATGGAATCTCCGATGGTATCGGCGTATTGCGAGATGGTGGCAAGTGTTTGCTTGCTGACATTCTGAACTTCGAATACTATGAATAGTGAGTAGTATATGATACACGAGATAATCAGTATTATTGCATATGTAAAAAACATGGATGTACGAATCGTTCTTGCTTTCACACGAGTACTCCCCCATTGACTGAAAACGGTTTGGTGAACAAAACAACCAAATTATAGTTAAAAACACACATGGTCTTTGTGCGAATTTACATTCCCAGGGAAAGCGTGTCCATTTATCATTGGAATCGTACAACAAAATCATTCTACAAGACCCGGGAAAAGGATGTCAATGAAAATCGAGGAGGGAAACATGAAAAGGTTTATTTTGGTTGCATTGTCAGCGATTATGTTGGTTAGCTCCGTTGCCTGTTCGACAAGTACTCCGGAGGCTACAACCAAGGCTGCTGCAGACAGCACGACCGGCGCGGCAGCGGCTACTACGGCAGCGGCTGCGACGACAGAAAGTGTTAAGCAGGACATCACGATTACGTACATGGTCAGTCAGGATCAGCTTCAGGATGCAGAAATCGCGTTGGGCGAGAAGTTTACGGCAGAAACCGGAATCAAGGTTGATTATCAGGTCATTCCTTCCGATCAGTACGTCAATCTTCTCACGACCAAGATCAACGCCGGTGAATGTGCGGACATTTTCTCTTCTCAGGGCGGACAGTTTGATATTGTTTCCCAGCTGAATGTCGAAAAGAACGCCGTTGACCTGTCCGGTGAGTCCTGGTCTGCCACGGTAGACCCGCTGGCAGCCGCCGAACTGTCCGTGAACGGCAAACTCTACGGACAGCCGATTCAGGATGTTTCGAGTGTATGGGCCATCGCCTATAACACGAAGATCTTTGCTGCGAATAACATACAGATTCCGACCACTTTCGACGAATTTAAAGCCGCTTGCGAGACCATCAAGGCAGCCGGAATCACTCCGGTCTATGAGTGCGTATCCGACGGCTGGCACCATGTACTGTGGTTCCCCGAGATGGGCGCCGCGTATGAGGCTGCTGAACCCGGCCTTATCGATAATCTCAACAGCAACAAAACAACGTTTGCAGCCAGCCCGATCATGAAGCAGTCTCTCGATCAGATCAAAGAGATGGTTGACAACGGATACTGGGGCGAGGACTACATGTCGAACGCCTATGCCGATGCAGCAAAGAATTTTGCAAGCGGCGATTTTGCAATGGTCGTTGCCAATCAGGGATTCGGTGCTGAAGTGGAAGCGATCGGCGGCGAATTGAAGGCAAGTGACGTAGGATACTTTGTGATTCCGCTCGTTGACAACCAGATTCTGAATGTCAATCCTGTCGGACCTTCCAGATTCATTTATTCCGGCAGCAAGAACATCGATGCCGCCAAACTGTACCTTGCCTATATTGCCAAGGCAGAGAATCTTCAGTACCTGATCGATAACGTATCCAAGAACAACACGCTGCCCTTCAGCGGTGTTCAGGACAAGTACTCCGATATCATCAAGACGTTCTACAGCACATATCCGACACACGGAACCGTTCTTCAGACAACCGTAAAGTATGTCAATCCTCAGTGGATGGAAATCGGAAAAGAGATGACAGCTTTGATCCTCGGAGACGAGACATCGGATGACGTATTGAAGAACATTGACAAGAATCGGGCCGACCAGGCCGCTGCGGCCAAAGACCCGTCCTGGAACACGTAATTTAAGACCCCGGTAATTTGATTAGGTAGGTTGCTCCGAGAGGCAAGCCTCCCGGAGCAGCCTACACTTTTTTAAGGGAGTAGACGCAGATGATTGAGAAAAAATCGTACCCCATTTACTTTATTTTTGGGGCTTTGGTACTTTATGTCGTGCTGTGCGTAATACCGGGATTAATCGGTGTCGGGTACTCCTTCACGGATTGGTCATCCTATTCCGACGAGATAAATTTTGTCGGCTTCAAGAATTTTGAGACGATCTTTTCACCTGACGAAAACTACCTTCGCTATTTGACCAATACACTGCTGTTTACGGTTTTCACGACCTTTTGCAAGACGGTCATCGGGTTGGGACTGGCCGTGCTGCTCACCAAAAAAATCCGCGGGCTCAATATTCACAGAGCGATCATGTACATGCCGGCCGTTATTTCGACTCTGATTGTAGGCATGATCTTCAAGAGTATTCTGAATCCGCAGGCAGGCCTGCTGAATGAATTTCTCCGGTCTGTCGGACTGGGTTCCTTCGCACTGAAGTGGCTTACAAATTCCAAAATTGCCTTCTGGTCGGTAATGGCAGTGGATATCTGGAAAGGTATCGGCTACATTATGACGATTTTTATCGCCGGTATTCTGGCAATATCGCCTTCCTACAATGAAGCCGCCGAAATAGACGGCGCATCTGCATGGCAGAGATTCACGTCCATAACGCTCCCTTTGCTGATGCCGACGCTTGTGGTTACGACGGTACTCAATGTCTTGTACGGCCTTAAGGTCTTCGACATTGTATACGCATTAACGAATGGCGGACCCGGCTATGCGACGGAGGTTCTGTATACGGGTGTTTACAAGGAATTCAGTCTGGGCCGGTTTGCCGTCGGAACCTCACTTTCATCCGTCATGTTTGTATTCATGCTGATTGTGGGCTTCTTTATGATCAAGATTATGACCAGGGAAGAGGTGGAGGAATAATGAAACAGAAGAATGTAGCCGGATCGATTCTGGTGAACGGGTTTGCCATTGTTTTCTCGGCCCTTATGATCATTCCGCTCCTCCTGATCCTGATCAATTCTTTTAAGACGAGCCTTGCCGCATCAGATATGTCCCTTGCCTGGCCGACGGAATGGCGGTTTGACAATTTTCAAGTCGTTATCGAAAAGGGCAAACTGGACACGGCCTTTCTGAACAGCCTGATCTATTCGGCCGGAAGTGTCGCGATTTGTGCGCTTTGCTCCTCCATGGCAGCGTTTGTTCTTTCGCGGCGCAGAAACAAGTCCAGCAAGTGGATCTATCTGTTTTTCGTCCTTGGTATCACGATGCCGATCAATTTTGTCTCGCTGATGAAAGTTATGCAGGTGCTTCATCTGTATAACACGAGAGTCGGAGTCGTCTTGCTGTATGCCGCGCTGCAGATCCCGTTCACGATTTTTCTGACATATGGATTTGTCGGGAAAATACCCAGGGAGATTGATGAAGCTGCGGTGATCGACGGGTGCTCCCCGATTCGGCTGTTCTTCTCCGTGATCCTGCCTCTTCTTAAACCGGTGCTGGTCACAGTAATGGTACTGACGTTCCTGAATACATGGAACGAGTTCATTCTCCCCTTATATTTTACGGGCGGTACGGACAAGTGGCCGATGACCCTCGCTGTTTACAATTTCTTCGGAATCTATTTCAAGGATTGGAATCTGATCTGTGCGGATATCGTACTGACAAGCCTTCCTGTTATCCTGGTCTATTTCTTAGGACAAAAGTATATTGTCTCCGGTATGACTTCCGGAGCCGTAAAAGGATAGGCGTATGGCAGAGCACGTTCAGAAGATCGCGGACAATATCACCCGATATGTATTTGAACAGGACGGCCAGATCCGGAGCCATTCATTACTGATTGACAATCCTCTGGTCGAGACGACCCCTTTTGAGGATGCGCCCGGTGAACTGCCGTTTGTCCTTAAGGATCTGCAGTTCATAGACACAACCATTATGCGCTGGACTACGGGCGGCGAAGAACCGGTTGTGGAAACGATGAAAACGGTGGACGGTGACAGGAGCTTCATCCGTAACCTTAAGCCGGAGCCGGCGGGACAAGCGTACAAAGTCATTCTGACAATCCGTCTTGAAGAGGCGGAAGCCATTTACGGACTTGGTCAGGATGAAGCCGGTGTCTATGACAAGAGAGGTACCATACAGTACCTGTATCAACACAACATGAGGATTCCGATGCCTTTCTTCCTTTCGAGCAAAGGGTATGGCGTCCTCTTCGACTGCTGCTCGCTGATGACGTTTGACGATACAAAAGCGGAGACGGTTATTACACTCGACTGTGTCCGGCAATTGGACTTCTACATGATCAAGGGCAGTTTCGACCAAATCATTGCCGGATACCGGGAGCTGACCGGAAGAGCCTCCGAACTTCCGGTCTGGGCTCTCGGGTACATTCAATCCAAAGAAACCTACAAGGATCAGGATGAACTCGTTTCTGTCGTGAAAGAGTACCGCCGGCGCAAAGTTCCGCTCGACATCATCGTGCAGGACTGGAAAACCTGGGAGGGCGATCTCTGGGGTGAGAAGATTCCGGACAAGGCCCGTTATCCGGATCTGGAAGCGGCGGTATCCGCGATCCATGCGATGAACGCACATACGATGGTATCGATCTGGCCCAATATGAAGGCGGGCGGCAGGAATCACGCGGAATTCGCGAAAAAGGGCCTCCTACTGGGCGATTATTCTACCTACGACGCGTTCTCGCCGGAGGCAAGACTTCTTTACTGGGAGCAAATGATTTCCGGTCTTGGTGCCTTTGACAGCTGGTGGTGTGATTCGACGGAGCCGTTTTCGGCGCCGGACTGGTGCGGCAGCGTGCTGCTCCCGGAAGAAGAGCGGTACGAGCGGGTCGGAAATGAACACAGGAAATATCTCGGACCGGAGCGGGCGAATATCTATGCGCTGATGCATGCTCAGGGTATTTTCGAGAATCAGACGCGGGACTTCCCCGATAAACCGGTTCTGAATCTTACGCGTTCCGGGTATGCCGGTATTCAGAAGTACGGTGTCGTACTTTGGGCCGGAGACACATCGGCTACGTGGCAGGAGCTGCGCCGGGAAATCGCCAAAGGACTGAGTGTCGGCTTGAGCGGCTTGCCGTATTGGACGGTCGACATCGGCGCCTTCTTTACCGGAGATGTGGAGAACTGGAGAAAGTGGAAAGGCGATCCCAGGGCGGAGCCTGTCTGGTTCTGGGCGGGCGACTATAACGAGGGCGTCGGCGATCTCGGATACCAGGAACTCTATACCAGGTGGCTGCAGTTCGGAGCGTTTCTTCCTGTTTTTCGATCGCACGGCACGGACACTCCGCGGGAAATATGGAATTTCGACGGGATATTCTACGATTCCATCGAGAAGTTCATCAAGCTTCGCTACACCTTGATGCCCTATATAAAACGGATGTCGGAACGGGTCCGTGAAGATCATTACACAATGATGCGTAGCCTTATGTTTGACTTTTCCGAAGACGAGAACGTTAAGACGATATGCGATGAGTTCATGTTCGGTGACGACATGCTGATCTGTCCCGTACTTTCTCCGATGTACTTTACGAAGGGCAGTCAGCCGATCGATGCGTCCAGGACGAGGGACTGCTACTTGCCGGCCGGTACGGACTGGATCGATTTCTGGACGAGAGACCGATATACGGGCGGGCAGACGGTAACGGTAAATGCCGCAATTGATGTAATGCCGATCTTCATCCGGGCCGGCGCTGCGCTGCCCATGCTACTCTCTGAAAACGATACGGGAGATTTGTGATGAAAAACGTACTGCTCGGTATTGATATCGGAACCTCCTCGTGCAAAGTGGTGCTCTTTCGGCCGGACGGTACGGTTGTTGCCGAGGAGAGCCGGGAATACAGCGTCTATTATCCTCAGCCGGGCTGGGTTGAGCAGGATCCGGAGGAATGGTGGGAGGCCGTCTGCGGCGCGCTGCTGGCAATGAAAATCAAGACCGGAACTCTTTTCGCCGATATAGCCGGAATCGGAATCGACGGTCAGGGCTGGTCGGCCATTCCCGTCGATGCCGATGGGAACGTTCTGTGCCATTCGCCGATCTGGATGGACACGCGAGCCGCCGGAATCTGTGAGGAATGGAACGAACGGATCGGGGCTGACCGGATCTTCGAGATCTGCGGCAACCCGCTTGCGCCGTCCTATACGCTTCCCAAAATTCTATGGTTCAAGAAGAACCGGCCGGATGTATACCGCCGAACACATAAAATTCTGCAGTCGAACAGCTTTATCGGATTCAGAATGACCGGCTGCATGACGCAGGATATCAGTCAGGGATATGCCTGGCAGTGCTTCGATATCCGGAAGGGCTGCTGGAGTGAGGAAGCCTGCCGACTCTTCGGATTGGATATCGGGATGCTTCCGGATATCCTGCCCTGTCATCAGGTCATCGGCAGTGTCACTGCGTCTGCCGCAGCCCTTACGGGTCTCGCGGAAGGAACGCCGGTCGTGGCCGGCGGACTCGATGCGGCCTGCGGCACTCTGGGTGCCGGCGTGATTCACCCGGGCGAGACACAGGAACAGGGCGGACAGGCAGGCGGGATGAGTATATGCCTTGATACCTATAAAGCGGATCCCCGGCTGATCTTAAGCTATCACGTCGTCCCCGGCATGTGGCTGCTTCAGGGCGGAACCGTCGGCGGCGGCGGAGTGATGCGCTGGTTCGAAAGAGAATTTTGCGCTGAGGAGCGGATGGATGCTTCCCGGAATGGAAAGACGTCATTGGCCGGGATGGATCTGGAAGCTGAGTCGGTTCCGGTCGGTTCCGATGGGATGATTTTTCTCCCTTACATGGCAGGCGAACGATCTCCCCTCTGGGACACGCGTGCGAAGGGTGTCTACTACGGAATCGACTATGCGAAAACACGTGCGCATTTTATCCGCGCGAGCATGGAAGGCGTCGCTTTTTCGCTTAAACATAATTTGGATGTCGCCAGGGAAACGGGCGCCGATGTTCAGGTTCTCTGTTCGATGGGCGGCGCGGCCAACAGCCGTTTCTGGACGCAGATGAAGGCGGATGTCACGGGCAAAAGAATTGTTGTGCCGGCATCCGATACGGCGACGGCTCTGGGCGCCGCCATACTGGCCGGCGTCGGAACGGGTGTTTATTCGGATTTTGAGGATGCTGTTTCGCGGACAATTCGCATACGGCGCGAGCATATTCCGGATATGACAAATCACATCCGGTATCAGGAAGCGTACGGAATGTATCTCTCTTTATATAAGAATTTAAAAGGAATCATGCATGAGAAGGCGCCCCTCGGAAGGGGCTCGGATATAGATTGTCAGAAGGAGGCAAAGATGAAAGCCGCAGTATTATATGGCAACGAGAACATAAGATATGACGATTATCCTGCCCCGGAAGTGAAGCCCGGCACCGTGAAGGTGAAGGTGAAAGTTACCGGGATTTGCGGGAGCGATGTGCCCCGTGTTCTTCATAACGGAGCTCATTTCTATCCGGTCGTACTGGGACACGAGTTCGCGGGAGACGTGGTTGAAGTCGGTGAAGGTGTGACCCGGCTCCGGGTCGGCGACACGGTCTCGGGGGTTCCCTTGCTGCCCTGCATGAAGTGCGACGATTGTCAGAACGGCAACTATTCGCTCTGCAAACACTATAGTTTTATCGGTTCGAGAGAGCAGGGCAGCTTCTCCGAATATGTTGTTCTTCCGGAACAGAATGCCGTGAAATACGATTCCTCCATTCCGTATGAACAGGCTGCGATGTTCGAACCTTCGAGCGTCGCGCTGCACGGCATCCTCTGCAACGATTACCGCGGCGGAGAGTGTGTGGCGATCCTTGGCGGAGGGACGATCGGGCTTTTCACCATGCAGTGGGCGAAGATATTCGGAGCGCGTAAGGTCGTTGTTTTTGACATTGACGACGGGCGGCTCGATCTGGCAAAACGCATGGGAGCCGACGCGGTGGTGAATACGAAGCAGGAAAACTTCATGCAGTATGCGATGAACCTGACGGACGGCAAAGGGTACGGCTATGTATTTGAGACCGCGGGCAATCCGGTCACAATGCGCATGGGCTTTGAACTGGCCGCCAACAAAGCCAATGTCTGCTTTATCGGTACTCCGCATACGGAGCTTACATTTACTCCTCCTATGTGGGAAAACATGAACCGCAAGGAATTCAAACTGACCGGGAGCTGGATGAGCTACAGCCCGCCTTTCCCCGGCAGGGAATGGGCACTGACGGCGGCGTTTTTCGCGAGCGGGCAACTGCAATTCAATGACGAGCTGGTATTTAGGAAATTTCCGATGTCCGATGCCGGCGAGGCCTTCGCGCTATACCGGGATCCGTCTCAGGTTCACGGCAAAATACTGTTGAGCAATGAATAAGAAAGAAGGTATTCATATGATTCAGACTGTTAATCCAAACAATGTGCCCAGGAAGACTCTTGTCTCCGGCGAATCCATTCCGGCGATCGGGATGGGTACATTCGGTTCGGACCGGTTCTCGCCGGCGGAGATTGCCGATGCGGTTGCGGGCGCAATTCGATGCGGCTATCGCATGTTCGACTGCGCGGCCGTTTACGGGAATGAAGATTTAATCGGGAACGTTTTCGCAAAGGCGATTGAGGACAAAACCGTCCGGCGCGATGAACTTTTTATTACATCCAAAGTATGGAACGATATGCACGGGAAGGGCGACGTCCTTCTGTCCTGCGCGAAAAGTTTGAAGGATCTTAAGCTCGATTACATCGATCTGTACTTTGTACACTGGCCTTTTGCCAACTATCATGCGCCGGGCTGCTCCGGAGACGCGAGAAATCCGGATTCCAAACCGTTTTCCGTCGAGAGATTTATGGACACCTGGAAGCAGATGGAGAATCTTGTCGATAAGGGACTGGTTCGCTATATCGGCATGTCGAGCATGACGATTCCCAAGCTCGAAGCCGTACTTCCGCTCTGCCGCATCCTGCCGGCAGCGATCGAAATGGAGCTCCACCCCGGGTTTCAGCAGGAAGAGCTTTTCCGGTACTGTGTTGACCGTAAAATCCAGCCGATCGGATTCTGCCCGATCGGTTCCCCGTCGCGTCCGGACCGTGACAAGACCGAGAGTGACATCGCGGACACCGAACTTCCGGAGGTTGTCGCGATTGCCAGCGCCCACCATATTCATCCCGCCCTTGTCTGTCTCAAGTGGGCGGTGCAGCGCGGACAGATTCCGATACCGTTTGCGGTAGATGAGAATTACTACGTAAGCAATCTGCGGTGTGTCACGGAAGATCTTTTAACGGATGAAGAGATGCAGCGGATTGCCAAATCGGATTGCAACTGCCGTCTTATCAAGGGGCAGGTCTTTCTGTGGGAGAACGCCCGCGGTTGGGAAGATCTGTGGGATATAGACGGAACGATCACGAAATAACGAAGGAGGATCAACGTATGTTAAAAGGAATTCCATCCATTCTTACCCCGGATTTATTAAAGATTCTGATGGAGATGGGACACAGTGACGAGATTGTCATCGCGGACGGAAATTATCCGAGACTGGGGCATCCGTCACGGGTCATCCGTCTGGACGGACACGGGATCCCCGAAGTGCTGGATGCAATTCTTCAGGTGATGCCGCTGGATACCTATACCGATCATCCCACGGTTCTGATGGCCGTAACACCGGGAGACCCGTATCAGCCGACCATCTGGGATACGTACAGAGAGATCGGAGGAAAGCATGAGAAGGACGGCCTTCGCGAAACCGCGATCCCCCGCTTCGACTTCTACGATCGGGCCGTCAAATCCTATGCCGTTGTAACGACAAGTGAGGGTTCGCTTTATGCCAATATCATTCTCAAAAAAGGTGTTGTTCAATAATCGGAGGACGAAATGGAAAACGAACTGGTAAATCTGGTAAGAGAGCAGAAGGCCGGCCATCCCGTGGGAATATACTCGGCCTGTACGGCCAACCGGCATGTGATAAAAGCCGTTATGCAGCGCGCCGCCCTGGCCGGGCAGCCGGCCTTGATTGAGGCGACCGCCAATCAGGTCGATCAGAATGGCGGTTATACCGGCATGACGCCGCTGATGTTCGTAAAGTACGTCGAGGAGATTGCCACAGAAATGCATTTTCCGATGGATAACGTCATCCTGGGAGGCGATCATCTCGGCCCGCTTACCCGATCCGGCCAGCCGGAATCCGAGGCGATGCTTTTCGCGGAGGAACTTGTCCGGCAATATGTTTCGGCAGGCTTTACGAAGATTCATCTCGACACATCGATGCGAGTCCTGGACGACGATCATCGAAAGGCCTTGGACGATAAGACGATTGCCGGCCGCGGGGCGCGCCTGTGTGCCGTGGCGGAGGTCGCGTACGGCGAACGGCTGAAGCAATATCCCTGTTCCCCCCCGCCTGTCTATATCATCGGAAGCGAAGTTCCGATTCCCGGCGGGGCGCAGGAACATGAGGAAGGAATTCGGGTAACCCGTCCGGAAGATTGCCGAAGAACGCTGGAAGCGTTCGAAGCTGCATACCGGGAGCTGGGGCTCGAAGATGCCTGGCGCCGTGTCATCGGACTTGTTGTTCAGCCGGGCGTGGAATTCGGAGACAGTGATGTTTTCGTGTATGACAGGGAAGCGGCACGCGAGCTGACGGGCGTTCTCAAAGAGTGGCCGCAGGGCGTTTTCGAGGGACATTCGACGGATTATCAGCCGCGGGAAGCATTGCGGGCCATGGTGGAAGACAGGATTGCCATCCTGAAAGTCGGGCCGGCCCTTACTTTCGGATTGCGTGAAGCGCTGTTCTCACTGGAGAAAATGGAGAAGGAACTCTACTTCGGGAAGAACTGCCATTTCTCGAATTTTCAGGAGGTTTTCGAGCAAACGATGCTTGACCATCCGCAGAATTGGCAGAAGCACTATCACGGTAATGCCTGGGAGCTTCATTTCGCGCGAAAATACAGTTACTCCGACAGAGCCAGGTACTTCCTGCCGGACCCTGGCGTGGAAGAGTCGATTCAGCAACTGATCCGGAATATTGACAGTGCGCATGTTCCGCTTACGCTACTCAGCCAGTATATGCCGTATCAGTATCAGGCCGTTCGTGCGGGAAAACTGGCCCTTACCGCGGAAGCGCTCATTCAGGATCGAATCGGCAACTACATCGACGACTACCTGTACGCGGTGGATCCGGTAAGAAGCTGATTTTTTTCTGTGCGATAAACTAAACTATGGATTTGGAACTTGTTACAATGAAGAAAGCCGTAGAGGCCTGTAAATAGGCCATCTGCGGTTTTATGATCTGGGCTGAATCTGCATCCCATACAATTCAGATTCTCATTGCTATTATGACATTTTGTATGAATGGTTTCCGTACATGAATAATGTGTGTCATTTCGAACCAGCGTTAATTCTCTGTTTTATACGGGATATGAATCCTTACAACGAATTTCCGCGCCTGCTGATTTGGTTCGATAGATACGAACCCACCTGCATTTTCGGCGATCTCTTTAATAATAAGGATTCCGAATCCGTGAGCCTGTTTGTCACTTTTATTTGTAACCAAATTCTCCCCTTTCAAGGAAGCCAGACCATCGTAACTGTTGGCGATTTCAATGACCATCCATCCTTCAGAGGAATAACCATTGACTTCAATATATCTTTCGTGAACAGGTACTTTCTCGCATGCCTCAACGGCATTGTTAATCACATTTGTTAATAGGCGGACTAAATTGAGATCTGAAAAAGGGAGAGCAGGAGGTAGGTGTACCAATCCTTCAAATCGGATAAGCTTATCTTCGCACCGCTCAAACGTATCCTGTAGTATGGCGTCAACCATAATGTTATCTGAGTAAGAATTGCGGATAACGGAACAACTATTTAGATCCTCAAAGATTTCATCCATAAGAACAAGGGCTTTTTCATTTTCTTCCTTAACAACCAGTGTTTTCACGGCAGCCATCATGTGTTTAAAGTCATGTTGAAATGCGGCGAATTTTCTCGTGTATCTTTTATAAGATTTATAGTGTCTCATTAAGCGCTCCTGCTGTTCTTCAAGGCGTTTTGTATTTGTTTCATATTCTAGCAGGGTAATTACACGAAGAACATATTTTTCAAATAGTAGCATTAGGAGCTTGATCATAATGCAAGATAAAAAGTATATAGTTGAATACCAAAGAACCGCGACACGATAAAATCTTCCATTATCAATCAACGCCATATAAACGATAAAAATGATCCGCATGTTTACAACAAATTTGATCTGTGCGGGATACCTGAAGAGTTGCTTAATCTGGTTATTATTTGAAATTAATCGGCGTCTGAAGAGGAGAATGAGGATAGATAAGAGTGCGGCAAGAAGCCAGATTGTATTGTAGCATTCTTGATCACGAAGTACTTCGCTTATACTTATATTCAAACATGTAGAATAGAAGGCGGCGACAATGCCTCTACTGCTGTAGACTGAGAGTATATAGAATGTAGAAAAATAGGAGGCCTGCAGCCAAGTCGCGTAGAACGTCATTTTGCAAGCCAGCATAAGAATGCCAAAGAAGAGGAAGAAACCAATCCGGCGCAGATCAAATGTTACGGACAGAATGAAAACGAGAATACATAGTACTGTGGATGTGGCGATAAAGACCAATTGTTTCGGTTTTCCGGGGAATACGTCTCTGTACCAGATCAATAAGAAAAGGCTGTACACGGAGACGGCGGCTACGAGTATGGGCACGTACACACCTCCTATTTGATGAATTGAAGGCTCTGAGACTTCATCGCGTATTCTGAAAACGCCTGTTTTACCGAATCATAATAGGTTCCGCCGATCGGAAGGTTCTCGCCTGTTTTCAGAATTACATTGCGCTTATCGAATTTTGCAATATACGGAAGGTGGATTACGTAGGAACGGTGTATCCGGATAAAGTCTTTATCCTTCAACTCTTCCTGCATCTTATCCAGCGATTTGTAGAATTTGATTGTTTTGCCACCTTCATAATGAACTTCTACTATTCTTTTCCATATCTCAAAAAAAGAAATATCGCAAGTCGGAATAATCATAGAGACACCGCCTGATTCAAACACGAACATATCGTGTGACTTCTTCAGAACCAAGGATACGGCCCGTAAAAACACCTGTGCAAATTTATCATTTGTTGTGTTGTCTTTAAGCAAATACTGAACCGGAGCGATATCAAAAGCATCGTAGACATACTCTTCACTCGTTGTTAAAAAGATAATCTCTGCCTTGCAACCATGCTTTCGAAGTTTTGCAGCAATATCCAGACCATTTGAAGATCCCATCAGGATATCCAGATAAACAATGTCTGCGAAGTCAGGGGTATCGAGCAGATGAAAAAGCAGATTCTGGCCACTAGTAAATATTGATATCGAAATATCAATTCTGTTAGTTAATGCAATTATTTCAATAAGATGCTCATATTTCTTAATGGCACTGGAATCATCATCACATAAAGAGACTTTAATCATTTAAATATCAATATTCCTTTCATCTTACTCAAATGATTATACGATAATATTAGAATTTATTAGCGTAACGAGATAATCAATTGGGAACGAAAAATGACGAATTGGGAACATACGCATTACATTAAAATGCTATTTTGTTATGATAATTTTACTAATAATTTTATGAAAATCATATACTGAAGCGTTGAAGCGAAAAGGGGGGAACACGAATAAAGGTGAAAAAGTACTTTCTGTCGTCCTTGTAGTAATGCTTTGGGCGGGAACAAGAACTCCGTCAGTTGTCAATACTGCATCCGTAGGCGAACGTCATGAAGAAAGTAACGGAATACGGCTGGAAGCGGAGTTTTTCATACGTCGGAAGACCGGGAGACCGGGAGACAACGCATGGAGCGCAAGCTCTATCCCATCCTCAATAAGAGATCGTTCACTAGAGATTTTACCCGACCCGCGAATCCGCCTGCCAAGCCATCTTAGAATACACTCCGGTCTTTTACAACCGACACCGGGTACAGAAACGGCTAGGCTACCAAAACCCTATTACGTTCCTTAGAGCATGGCAACGATAATATTTACAAAGTGTTACTTAGCAAATCGTCTGAAAAACCGTTGGCTTCTCATATAATATATGATTCTCAAGAAAATGATGCACTGCGATGTATGTTAGAGTGTCCCGAAGAGTATGTTACAAGTGGATTGACTTTACTATGGCAGAGAGGTGAAAAACCATGAAAAGAGCAACCGATTTTCGACAGGAATCAGTAGGGTCAAAACGACATAACCGCTGCCTGAAGCATACCTGCAGATGGAGTCTTATTTTAGGCCTTTTAATTATGGTGAACTCTGTAACCTCTGGTGTTTTCGCTGCTGAAGATACAACCGTATATGACCGAGTGACGGTATACGGACAGACCAGCTCCGGTATTTTTTATACGGCTTCCCCGAGTAGCGCCGTTTTTAACGAGAGGCCTTCCGTTGCAAACGGCGGATATCAGAAGATAACCATCACCAAGACAATAACAAAGAACGACCTGCAGGGCGGTAGCTACAGCTCCTATAGCTTACAAAGCCTGCGGTTTTATATTCCATTCATCTACTCTAATTTTGCATACTATACTGACAATACCAATATATTTTCAGGGCCTCAAACTCCGACATCAAATGGGCACTATACCATTGGTGATCCAGCTGTAACACCACGGTATATTTTGGACAGCTATGGTGCGAACTTTGATATCTCTGTGACGCAGCTAACCATTGACCTCGTTTCGGTGAATGGAATAGACACGGATTTTAGCTATGTGGCTGCCGGAGATACCCTTCAAGGGGAAGGAACCCACGCATCTCCGCCATACAGTACCGCTGTTCATCCTACAACACCCGTTACAAATTCGGCCGACACAATGGTACCCTATGTGGATCTGGATTTTAGCAACACCAATTCGTACACGATTGTCTATACCTATGAACAATATGTTCCCACCGGGTATCTGACGGCTAATTTTCTTGCCGGAGTTTCAGATTATTACCGATATCAATGTACATATTCCCGCGACATCAATATATCGGTGACGAAACCGGAAGACTATACCATTGATTTGGGTGACACCATTGATTTCCACAGTTCAATCAGCTCCCTCTATGATAACAACGTCACTGCCTTGTGGCTAGGGACATTTCAGTACAAAAAAGCAGGAAGCGATGAGTGGATAGACGTTGATGCCAACTTCATGGATGCGACCAAAACCGAAAACGGGCAGACCTATTCTTTGACGCCGGACGCCTCCTTTGATCAGGCACAAGTCCGATACAAATATGTCTTGAGCCGTGACACTTCTGTTGTGGTTTACTCCAATGCAGGCACCATCAATTTCAATCCATATCTACCTGCTGCGGCTAACGACACAGTGACAACCGCGCTGAATACACCGGCCATAATCCACGTACTTACCAATGACACTGATCCAAACGGCGATACGCTGACAGTCCTCTTTACGACTGCACCGGCGCACGGCAGTGTTGTCATTAATAGTGACGGAACCTTGGCCTATACGCCAGCTGCGGGATATGCAGGGACAGACACCTTTGATTACACGATCTCAGACGGAAACGGCGGTACGGCGACAGCCACGGTAACCATAACTGTACCCAATGCTCCGCCTGCTGCGGCTGACGATACAGTAACAACCGCGCTGAATACACCGGCAACAATCAGCGTACTTACCAATGACAGTGATCCAAACGGCAATATGCTGACAGTTACCTCGACAACCACACCGGCGCACGGCAGTGTAGTCATTAACAGTGACGGAACCTTGATCTATACACCTGCTGCAGGATATGCAGGAACAGATACCTTCGATTACACGATCTCAGACGGAAACGGCGGCACGGCGACAGCCACAGTAACCGTAACCGTACCCAATGCTCCGCCTGCTGCGGCTGATGACACAGTGACAATCGCGCCGAATACACCGGCAACAATCAACGTACTTACCAATGACAGTGATCCAAATGGCGATATGTTGACAGTAACCTCGACGACTACACCGGCACACGGCACTGTAGTCATTAATAGAGACGGAACCTTGGTCTATACACCGGCTGCAGGCTACGCAGGAACAGATACCTTCAATTACACTATTTCAGACGGAAAAGGCGGCACGGCGACAGCCACGGTAACCGTAACTGTACCCAATGCTCCGCCTGCTGCGGCTGACGACATAGTGACAATCCCGCTGAATACACCGGCAACAATCCACGTACTTACCAATGACAGTGATCCAAACGGCAATGTGCTGACAGTAACCTCGACAACTACACCGGCGCACGGCAGCGTAGTCATTAATAGTGACGGAACCGTGACCTATACACCGGCTGCAGGATATACAGGAACAGATACCTTTGATTACACTGTTTCAGACGGAAAGGGCGGCACGACGACAGCTACGGTAACCGTAACTATACCCAATGCTCCTCCGACAGTAATGCCAACACATAAGGATATTTTGTCAAGTATGACTAAGACAGGAGAAGGTACAACAATAATTCCCGCAATTGTAATTACATTGATGGGGGGAACTGCTCTATTGACATATATTCACCTAAAGAGAAAGAGGTCGTAGAGTGAGCGGGAATCGCTTGCATCCTGATTAACAATTTGGGAACATCAAGAGGAGGATGAATTTATGAATGCATTTAGAAAATACGTAGCGGAATTCATTGGTACGTGCGTCCTTGTATTGTTTGGATGTGGTACGGCTATGCTTGTGGGCTGTGATGTAGGAAGCGGATCAGGATATTTACTAACCGCGTTGTCTTTTGGGCTTGTAATTGTCGGAATGGCATATTGCGTAGGAAATATTTCCGGATGCCACATCAATCCGGCCGTTTCTCTTGGCGTATTTTTAACAGGTGCAATGAAGGGCAAAGACTTGATTGGTTATATCTTTGCCCAGTTGCTCGGCGGGTTAGCCGGTTCTGGAATTCTAGCCCTGCTATTCAATATGGGAGACATTCAAGATCTTACCGGAGGGTTCGGATCAAATGGTCTTTCCGGCGTTAAAGGAAATATACTTGCAGGACTTCTGACAGAAGTCATTTTGACATTTACCTTTGTATTTACGGTGCTCGGAGTAACCTCATCCCGGGCGGGACACGGTTCCTTTGCCGGGTTGGTTATCGGATTTACATTAACTCTTGTTCATATATTTGGTATCGGACTGACCGGTACATCGGTTAATCCGGCCAGAAGTATCGGACCTGCGATCGTGGCCGCCATTTCGGGCAATACAAATCCGCTTGGGTGTTTGTGGGTATTCATTGCCGGTCCGCTGGTCGGTGCCGTATTAGCTTCGGCTACTTACAGTTTACTTGAACTCAAGAAAACCGAAGCAAGATAGTGGTAGTACCCATATTCATTTTCAAATGCGTTTCGAAGGAAAGAACGTTCGCGGTCAAATAGCGAAATCGTGCACGTCTTACATAGGAGAAACGAGCCTTCCTCGCAATGATTTCCTTCAAAGCAGTCTGGAAGAGCCTAGGATCGCCGATTATTACATGACATCAATATCCTCGGATTCTGACAGCTCCACGTAAGTATCCTGATTTGACCCGTCCTGCCAGAGATCATTCTATACATTTTTTCTCAACATGATATTTCACCATCTGGCACTTTACAGGCACGAAAGGAGAATGGATATGAGGAAGAGTATGAAAGGAAAGAAGATATCAGCGACCATTTTGGTTACAGCGATGTTGATCATTTTATGGAATCCCACCGCTGTTTACGCGGCTGTAACGAACGGATATCTTGTGTATAAAAGCGCGGATCTGGCAACTCCCCAAGCCACTGTATCCACTCTGTCCGACGCCTTTTCTTACGTTAACAGTAACGCAAGCTCCGACGAATGGACGATAAAGGTAACGGCCGATGATCCCGCTGTTGGTGCCGCCGCCACATTAAGTGCACCGGGAGCGACGGTTACGTTAACCGCTGACAGCCAGCATACGATTTCACAGACAGCTGCAGGAGTTCGGCATATTCAGGCTGCGGCCGGAACCTTAAATCTCGAAAATATCATCCTTGACGGAGCTTCCACAGGCGGTGGCATTGTAATAGGAAGCGGAGTGAATGCTTTTTTGAATGCGAATGCAGTCGTTCAGAATTGTCGTGCAGGTCAAGGCGGAGGAATTTATAACAGCGGATCTTTGACACTTAACAGTGGCTCCAAAATATCGGGATGCCAGTCCACTTTTTCCGGGACAGGCGGTTCCGGAGCAGGAATCTATTCCACAGGCCCCGTTACCTTAAATGACGGTTGTCTTGTCGCGGGAAATACAGCAAACGGAGGAAAAGGCGGCGGACTCGCCATGTGTTTAAGCAACGCAGTATTGACGATGAACGGCGGCGAAATATCCGGGAATACAGTTACAAGCTACTCAACGGATTTCATGGGCGGTGGAGTGGTAGTATACGGCGGTGCGATATTCAACATGCACGGAGGGAAGATCAACGGGAATACAGCAGATATTGGTGCAGGAGTGGCTGTTTCTGACGGTGCGCAGGGAAGTGGAAGCTGTTTCACGATGTATGACGGCGAGATTTTTGGAAACACTGCGGTTTACTCGGGTGCAGGCAGTCACGGTATGGGCGGCGGCATATTTGCATGGTCGTGGACAACAAGCACTTTTACCATGGAGGGTGGAGAGATACACGATAACACGGCACATTTTGGTGGTGGAATAGGAACAAATGAGTCCACCACGATTACCCTGAATCACGGTACCATCGACAAAAATGTATCTGATTATGCCGGCGGAATCTACCTGACAGGTCCGGCATCTGTGAACAATGAATTCAGGATAACCAACAACGTTTCAAGATACTATGGCGGAGGCATATATGTTAGGGGCGGAAATCTCATCATAAACGACAGTGTGGAGATTAGCGGCAACACAGCAGGAATCCAAGGTGGGGGATTGTTTCTCTACGCTGCCAGTACGGGAATCATGAACAGCGGAGCTGTGACTGGGAATCAGGCAGGTAAAGGAGGCGGAATCGCACTCTGGGGTACCACAGGCAATTTATGTTCATTTACGATGTATGCTGCCGGGGCGCCCAAGTTATACGGGAATACAGCAGACGATTCCGGAGATGATGTTTACGGAAATGGAACGGCGATGAGCATTACATTAATAAAAGTACCTGAAATGGTGTTGCCCGCCGACATCGTCGCAGAGAACTGGTTCATAGATACTGCAGGAGTGCGTTATCGTGACCCCAGTGCTGCAAAAACTGTATTTGTTGATACTAGTCTGAATGCGATTACGAATGCGGTCCAATTGACAATAGGAGCACTATATCAGATTCAATATAATGCCAATGGCGGAACCGGAACAAAAACCGATCTGGTAACACCGACAATTTCTTATACCGTACTTACCGTGGAGAATACCGGGATTTCGCGAAACGGTTATACCTTCAAGGCGTGGAATACATCTGCTGACGGCTCGGGATCTTCATATAATCCGGAGAATATCATCAGCATCACGGGAAATATTACGCTGTTTGCACAATGGACGCCTGTTCCATATACTGTCTCGTTTGACTCGCAGGGCGGCAGTTCGGTTGGCTCGCAGACTGCCTATTACGGAACGACAGCGACGGAACCGACGGATCCTGCGAGGACAGGCAACACTTTTTCCGGCTGGTATAAGGATGCTGCCTGTACGGTATCGTGGAATTTTTCAAAAGATACGGTTATAGGGGATACGGTACTTTATGCCAAGTGGACACCAATCGTATATGTTGTCACCTTTGATTCACAAGGCGGCAGTTCGGTAACTTCTCAGGATGTGAATTCCGGAATGACGGTGACAAAGCCTTCCGATCCCATGAAGACAGGCAACACCTTTTCCGGCTGGTATAAGGATGCTGCCTGTACGGTGCCGTGGGACTTTGCCGAGGATACGGTTACAGACAATCTCACGCTTTATGCCAAGTGGAGACCAATTATATATGTTGTCACCTTTGACTCACAGGGAGGCACTTCAGTAAACTCTCAGGACGTAAATTCCGGAATGACATCGACGAAGCCTTCCGATCCCACTAAGACGGACAACACCTTTTCAGGCTGGTATAAGGATGCTGCTTGTACAGTAGCGTGGGATTTTGCCCAAGATAAGGTTACAGGCAATCTCACGCTTTACGCCAAGTGGACTGAACGGGCAAAGGCTATGCCGGCAGTAACTGCGTCAACAAAAACAGGAGAGAGCGAAAACGCTGCTATCCTCCTCTGCGGTATCGCCGCCCTTTCCATATCCCTCGGACTTGGTGTGGTTGTTTTCCGAAGACGCAAGGATAAAAAGAGAAATGATAATTCAAAGGGAAATTCGGAGGATGCAAAAACGCTTCGTTAATCTGACCCGACTTATGACACGTCCACAGTAAATATGCGAGGCCTTGAACCTGTTAAAACAAGAAAAAGCGCCAGTCACTTCAGACGCAAAAGAGAATGGATGTGAGGAAGAGTATGAATAAAAAGAATATATCAGCGACCATTTTGTGTACAGCGATGTTGAGCTTATCATGGAATCCCACAGCTGTTTATGTGCCTGTAACGGACGGATATCTTTTACTAAAGTGAGGATTTAACAACACCTTAGGTTATTTTTCTACATGCAACCATGTTTTATTGTATTTGCGGCAATATCCAAACAATTGGAGGATCCCATCAACATAGGAAGATAAATAACTGTTAATAATAAGATTAATTGGCGCGGCGATACAATCAATAGGGAGCGAGAAATGGCCAATTAGAAACATATGCATTATATTGAATGCTAAATTAATACGATTATTCTATCAATGAATTCTAGGAAATCATATAGTGAAGCACCTTAACGAAAAGGGGGAACACATATGAAGACAAAAAAACTTTATCTGTCATCCTTGTTGCATTACTTTTAACAGGAACAATAACTCCGTCAGTTGTCAATGCTATGCCCGAAGGCGAATCGGAGACTACATGACCTTCGACTACCGAACCGGAGGTCACTCCCGTCGACATATCAGCTTCAGAACCTTCAGTTACTCCAGCCGAAACGGATCACCTCTTTGTTGATTCTAATCAAGAAACTGCAGATCAGCTTGACTTGTTTGATGAGCTGTCAACAGTTGTTACGGTAGTATTAAACTCCTGCAATCGATGGTAAAACAGAATATCTTACCAATGAACAATTCGTTGTAAATCTTGATATAGATCTATCTTCGGCGACGGAATCAATTCCTAATCCGAGTATAGCGATATATAATTGGCAGAACCCGTTGGATTTCATGATTCACAGTACTTTCAGAGGAGCTGATAGATTGGAAAGCCGGCGGGTTTTGTCGTTGCCTGGCAAGATAGTGTTCAGGATTCAAATGACACTGGAACCCGCACTCAAACAGACATATATTGTTATATCCGAGCCTCTACTTTGTCCCTTTATACCCACGCGGATTTAAACACGTTATATCGGATAAACGATTGGGAACATCCTACTATGATTTGGGAACGTTCTCCTTGTAGCAGGATAGTAATTTGTTATGCTCATTATACTAATAGTTTCGGAAATCGCAATGATACAGCTCAGTTTCGAGAAGGGGAATACGTATGAAGTATGAAGAATTTCTTTCTGCCGTTCATGCGGTGATCTTGTTGACAGGAACAATCGCTCCGCCGGCCGTCAACGCCGCTTCCGAAGAGGAAACAGAAACTTTCCTGGCAGAGATAACTAGTATTACAGAGACATCACAGGAGGTAACAACTACGGCAGCAGATACGGAAGTTACCCCAGAAGGCGCATCGACATCCGAAGTATCTATAACTCCAACCAAAACAGAACAGAATTCGATAGAATCTGCCCCGACATTCGAAAATCAAGGTGACCTACTTGATGTGCCGTCCACGGTAGTTACGGTGGCATTGGCGCCTTCGATTGCCGGGAAAACGGAATACTGTGCGAACGAATCGTTATATATATTCGATACTTCGTTTTGGGGGAAAATCGCGGCAGTTCCTTTGACTCACGGGACAGGGATTTTTGGAACAGTAACAAAAGATTAAGTTCTAGTACACGCCGTCACGGACGAGTTGCTCGTTGGAAGCTGTTATGTGTTATTAGAGGCAACTGATATTGAGCGATGGGAGGAATTTATATGAAATCAAAGCATGGTCGCGTGCACCGCAAATACGCAATGAATAAAGGATGGCAGATTGCTCTGATTGACCTCTGCTGTTGCTGCGCTATGCTCGGCGCGGCAATCGATCCCGGAATTGGCAGCGTCTGGGCGCAGGAATCTTTCGGGGAGCAAAAGACGCTGATTTACGGGAAAGAAGAAAGCACGTTTACGGACGCCTGCTATGATATCGTGACGGCGGAAAGCACGGCCTCTTCCGAACCGGAATCGACATCCTCTTACGAATCCACCGAGACCTCTGCCCCAGCGGTCGAGTCTGCCGCACCGGCAGCCGCGGAATCCGAAACGACGCCCGCACCGGCAGCCGCGGAACCCGAAACGACACCCGCATCGGCAGTAACACCCGCAGCGGACAGCAAGACGATTTCCTTGTTTACAATGTCCGAGCCGATCACGCTGGTGGTCACGCGCGAAACCTCCGTCGAAGATGTTTGTGACGCATTGCCGCAAACGCTGCCTGCAGCCGATGAAAACGGTAAGGCGATCGAAGTGCCGGTGACGTGGAAAGCAGATTCGGATGCAATGAGTGAAATATATGGCGAGGACGCCTACACCAATGGCAGCCGCTATGACTATGGACCATGGAACTTCACGGCGGCGATGGATTCCGGATATTCCTACAACGGAGAGAATATCACCGCGCAGGTGTCCGTTCCGGACTGCGCTGAGATCGCAAGCCTTTGCGGTCAGTGCAGCGATGGACTTCTGATGAAGTTCCCGATTGGCATCGGCGGCAGCGTCAATCTTAATGCAATCACCTATACCGGCGCGATGATGTCGGACGGCGGCTACAAGAACGTGCCCATTGCGTTCAGTGGCAGTTACGACAATTCCAAAGCCGGTACATATCGGTATGAAATTCAGGTGACAGGCGATTATACCGGCGCGACAAGCGCGTGGGCGGAAATCGTCGTCGAGGATTACAGATAGGAGAGGGGGCGCAAACAAATTGAAACATCTAATTTGGGAGAAACGAAAGCAAAAGTCATTTGTTCGCGGGCTGCTCTGCGCCACGCTTTCCGCTCTGATGATCTTTCTCCTTGTTTCTCAGTCGACAGACGTGCAGGCAGCGACCTATACGTTCAACCCGCCGACAATCGCGATTTCAAAGCCTGTCAATTTTATAAATGGCGGCTTCGAGCAACCCGTATGCAGTGCCACGACCGCAGCAACACAGCACTACGCGCATTATAGCACGACTTGGGGATGGTATTACTATGATGAATCGAATGTTCCGGGGTGGGACACGACTGCGGTTAGAGCTGTAGATAGGGCCGGTCCAGTGGCAAATTCGATTCAGCTGTGTACAAGTACTTATGATAGTACCGCCCCGAATTCGGGAAACCAGTATGCTGAACTGAACACCGACTTTGCATCATGCTTATATCAAAATCTAAGTACTACACCGGGGTCTAAGCTCTACTGGTCATTCGCCCATGCTCCGTACCTAAAAAATGGTACTCCGGATTCGATGAGTTTCGTTTTAAGGGTTCCCGGGTATGCAGGTTGGGCATCTCCTGCGTCAGGTGAGATTCAGACTACTGCAACCTCGTACTTCAATGGCACCACCAGTTGGGGAACAGCTACAAATGGCGCCACACTACAGGCAAACGGTCGCTGGGTTGTATACAGCGGTAAATATACGGTACCCGCGGGTCAAACGACGACATCATTTGAATTTACTGCTATTTCAGCAGGATATAATATATCAATGGGTAACTTTTTGGATGATATCAAGTTTCAGACCGGCGCGTCTCTGATTACTGAAAAAGCCATCACCAATTCCTCCGGCCAGCGTATCGATGGCGGTTACGGGGCATGCAACGACATTGTAACGGTTACGATGAAGATCACCAACTGGGGCGAAACGGATGCAGCCCCCTGTGTGCTGTCGGACACTCTATGGGACGGCTTGCAGTTTGTTCCCGGCAGCGGTACGGTCACCGGCGATTCGGGTATCACTGGCAATGTCAGCTTCAGCGGCAGCACCGTCACGGCCCGCATCGGCGTAGGCGCGACGACCATAACGGGCGGCACCATCAAGGGCAGCCAGTCCATGGGTACCTCCGGCACCACCGGCAAGGGTCAGTCGGCCGTTGTCACTTACAAGGCCAAGATCACCGGCGCGCCGGGCTCAACGGTCAAAAACCAGGCAAGCGTCAGCTACAATGACAAGGGATACGAGAGTTACAACCCGAGCGGCCTGATCTCCTATTCTACTGTTGATTATGGGATCTCCGACGCGAACTATCTCGGTGTTGCAGGTCACGGTACCTACTTCATGAATATGCTCAACGCCGACGGCACCACGCGCGTCTCCTACGACCATACCGACGTGAGCAACCAGGAGACTTATGTCAACCAATTCACGATCGTCGACCGTGAGTTGGACGGCAGGGTCTGGTTTGACCGCAACCAAAACGGTAAGATCGACTCGGGCGAAGGGTTCGTCGCGACGACCGTCAAGATGCAGAAGCTGGGAAGCGACGGTATTACCTGGACGGACGCGACCGACTGGTCCGGCACGGCTCTCTTAACGACAACGACAACAACCGGCGGCTACTACTCGTTCAACGGCATTCTCCCCGGTCAGTACCGCGTGTTGGCGCAGATTTATAGCGGCGCTGCCCGTTCCGTCAAGCTAAAAAGCAGCACGCTGCCGACCGAGGTCGTGACGACAACCGGCACACAGGGCAACTACGATAACGATGCGGATGCGGCGATCATCATAGACAGCGGCAATACCTGGCAGGTGGTGCAGACGTTAAATAAGACCAGTATGGCTTATACGCCCACCGCCAATACCTACTATACCCACAATGTGGATTTTGCTCGTGTGCCTGTTGCAACCATCACGAAGGGTTGCCAGATCATCAGTTCCGGCAACACGGATCAGGGCAGCGCGGGGTCACCGGTAACCGTCACCTACGGTGACACGATCCGATATACACTGACGGTCACAAACGCGAACAATTCAGGTTGGATGCATATTGATGCGGGTATGATCACGGTGACAGACGCACTGCCGGACGGACTGATCTATGTTTCATCCACAGGCACAGTCACTCCGGTCGTGAGTGGGCAAAATCTGACATGGAGCAACTTGCCGTCGATCCCGTCTGGCACTTCATATGTGATTACGGTCACGGCGCGCGTAACCAAGCCCAACATAGATATTTTCAATACTGCGCACACTCTGGAAACGGACGGAGCGGCTACTCTTTCCAATACGACCTACCATCACTCAAAAGGCCTTACGCTGACGATCGGGAAGCTCGTTAAGGGCGATCTGGCCGACACGAAAAAGACATTCACATTCAATGTAACGCTCGGTGATTCACAGCCCGGTCTTTTGTCCGGCCTCGGAACCACAGACAGTCCGTATACCTACCAGAATGATCTCGACAGCACCGGACTTCCCGGCGGTGGAACCATAACATTCGGGAATGCGGCCATTGCCGTGTATCTGAAGCATGGTCAGAGCGTCACCTTCCACGATCTGCCAATGGGTATCAACTACACCATCAACGAAACGGGCAATTCCGGATACACGCCGACCGTTTCCATATCAAACGATGCGACCAATGCCGGAGCTGCAAACACCGGAAGCTATTCGGGTACAACACAAATAACGGGAGGACTTTTAAACAGCAACAATGCAGCGGTGAATTACTCCAATACCAAAACAAGCGTGCCTCCCACCGGTATCCTTCTTGAATTCTGGCCCTACATTCTCGTAGTGCTGCTGGTGATCGGCGTCGGAACTGGTCTGATCATTCATCGTATCCGTACAAAAAAACATAGCAGCAGGCATGAAGGACGGCGTCGCCGCGATGCACATGACGATGACGAAGGGCTGTAAGGAGGAAATGCCGTGGCAAAGAGCCTTGAAGAAATTGCAAAGCTGTTGAAGCATACAAAATTCAAGCGAAAGTGGTTTGGAGGTGTTGACGAGGAAGACGTATGGAAAAAGATTGGAAGACTTCAGGCGGAATATTCCGAGTTAATTGAGGAGAACAGCCGGAAGCATGACACGCCGGTAGATCGATAGTACTGAAAATCAAAAATATAGGAGAGGTTATGTGGTCACATGGAACGAAAAAACAAAGCGCATGGTTTACCGGACACAGAGCCGTCCCCTCTCACACCGGAGGAGGTGATTGAGACACGGCGCAGAAGTCTAAAGACACGCCGGGAGTTCTTGGCTCTGATCGGGAAAATCGTTTGTATTATCGTTGCCGTCTGGGCATTGTTCAGTTTTGTGTTTGGAGTCAGCATTGTCCAAGGTGAAGGAATGTACCCCCGCATGCGCGACGGAGATGTGACCCTGTGGTATCGGTTGGAAAGCAATCTCAACATCGGCGATATCGTGACCTTTATCATAGATAGTGAACGGCAATACGGACGGGTCGTTGCCAGAGGCGGCGACACAGTGGATTTCACCGAGGATGGTTTGCTGCTTCTGAACGGAAGCGCACAGCAGGAAGAGGTGTTTTTCCAGACATCCAAGCAGAACCGCGCACAGACTTTTCCTATGACCGTCCCGGAAGGCAAGGTATTTATCCTCGGCGATAACCGGGCATGTTCCGTAGACAGCCGCGATTACGGAGCAGTATCCGTTTCAGAGATCGACGGAAAGATCATCTCGCTGATGCGAAGACGCGGCCTTTGATTCTTGATTCCCTTATGCATAGTTTGTCATAAACAATAATTGAAATGGAGGATTGAAAATGAAAAAGAAGTTATTCAGAAAAGCAGCCAGTGTACTGGCTGCAGGTGTTATGGTATTTGCAATGTCCGCTGCCGTGTTTGCGACGATCCCATCAGCCTACAGCCCTGACGCAAATATCACAGTTGGCAAGACCCTGACGGCGAAACAAGCCGGTGTATGGCCTGATACCGTCGCATTTACTTTCAATCTCGAAGCGGTCAGCTATACGGCTGGTCCTGACACGACGAATCCTGCCTACACAGCTTATACCAAGGCCAACCTGCCTATGCCCGTTGCCGGAACGGCCAACACCGCAGCAGCTCTCAATGGGGATGGAGCAATGGCCGAAACCATCACGGTAAGCGGCTTTGACAGAGCGAATACAGGGACATCCCAGACCATAAGTGTGACGACCGGCAATGCAACCTATACCCAGGCCGGTGTTTATACTTACAAGGTAAACGAAATCATTCCCGCCACCCAAGAACCCGGCGTTACTTATGATAGCTCTGTATATTATGTCAATGTTTATGTCACCAATGTCCTGAACGACAACGGCACGCCGTATCTTAATACAGCCACCGGCCTCCCTTATGTCAATGTCAGTAATATCACTGCCTATAAGGGAACCAACGGTGCTACTGATCCGACAGCTCCTGATTTTGGCGGTGTAGCGGCCGGAGCCAGCACGACAGACGCGAAGATCGGTATTATGAGCCCTGTCACCACCGATGGTGCTGCCCGTAATATCTCATACCCCTTTACAAACGACTACACCACCACTGACCTGACGGTTACCAAGAAGGTAACCGGTACCATGGCCGACATCAACAAGGAGTTCAGCTTCACTCTCGGTTTGACAAATGGACTCGGTGCAGCTGACACCCGTAACTATGATTATCAGGTTTATAGCATGGGCGCCGACGAAGCCAAGGGCGGCACAGATGACGTAGTAGTAACTACGACCGGCAAATCCGGTACACTGACCGACGGCGGCACGTTCACACTGAAGCATAACGAGTACATCGTCATTACCGGTCTTGCTGCCGGAGAGATAGCGACCGTCACCGAGACCGGCGCGACCGATTATATCACCACGATCGTGAGCCAAAACGGTGCTGCTGCTGATGCGGCGGTAACCGCCAAGACCGTCGGTGCAAAGACTCTCTCTACGGTTACTGGCGAGATAAACCAGCAGGATTTCGTGAACAATAAGGAAGCCGTCACCCCGACAGGTATCGTTCTTGAGATCATTCCGTTCGTCCTGATCGTTTCCGCAGCCGGTGTTGCTCTGTTCTTCATGCTCCGCAAGCGTAAACGCAGCGCGCAGTAATCACCCACCATTATATCAGCACGGCTGATCATGCCTGACAACTCGAAAGGAGGGGATCGGATTTGGAGGTTGCGCAGAAGTTGATCCGTGGCGCGGATCGACTGCTCGACTGGCTTGTATGTATTGCATTGCTTCTGGCGCTATTGTACGGCAGCTATGCGCTCTGGGACAATTTCAAGATCTATAGGAGTACAGACTTGGACAGCCAGATTATGAAGAACAAGCCGACACCTTCCAATCCGACGCTCTCCGAGCTCCAGGCAATCAGTCCGGATGTTTGCGCATGGCTGACACTGGACAATACGAATATCGATTATCCGGTCCTGCATGGTACCGACAACAGCCGTTATCTCAACACGGATATCTATGGCAAATACTCTTTGGGCGGCAGTATCTTCCTCGATTACCGGAACAGCGCAGATTTTACAGACAGCTACTCTCTCCTGTACGGACATCACATGGATGGTGGCGCAATGTTCGGAGATATCATGGAATTTGAGAATGAAACATATTTTGCCCAACATCAAACAGGGACGCTGATCCTGAATGGGAAAACTTTCAAGTTAGAGATTTACGCGGTGCTTCATGAAGACGCTTATCAGTCTCCCATGTTCCAAAATATGGAGGATGCGGGAAAGTATGCGCAGCGGCTTGAATATATCAAACAGCATGCAGTTCAGTATCGGGAAATCGGCACCACAGTGAAGGACCAGATTTTGGCCATGTCAACCTGTGCTTCCGTGACCACCAACGGGAGATCTATACTAATTGCCCAGATGGTGGAAGAAAACGATGCGGGAGGTCAATAACTATGACAATAAAGAAACACCAAGGCTGGCGGGGGCTGCTGCTTGCAGCGGCAGCGCTGCTTATGCTGTCGATACTTCCCGTGTCTGCCTTGGCCGCTGAACCAGCAAATACAACAATCAATATTCCAGTTTATATGCAGGTGGCTGGAGATACGCCGAAAACCGACGAAGCCTACACCTTCCACCTGAACGCCGTTGACGGGGCTCCGATGCCGGATGGCAGTGTAAACGGAACAAAGACCGTCTGGATTACCGGCGAAGGGAACACTTCTTTTGGTCAGATCAGCTACACAGAGCTGGGCGAATATCATTATACCATCAGCGAGACAAAGGAAAACAACCAGCGATACACTTATGATAAGACTGTTTATTCTGCCAATGTTCAGGTGTCATGGAAAAACAAAGTCGGAGGAGAAATGATTGCAACTCTGTATCTTGCAAAAGAGGATGGAATCTACAAGCAGGATAAAGCGCTATTCATCAACCGATACACGGCTCCAACGCCGATTCTGGTCGATCCGCCGGTTCAGAAAATGGTGATCGGTACGCCGACAGTCGCCGGGACTTTCACATTCCGCTTTGCGGCAGAAAGCGCGGCGGCTCCTATGCCGGACGGCAGCTCTAACGGCGTGAAGACGTTCTCGCGCGTTGGCCCCGGGTTGGCGGAAGCCGGCATGATTACCTTTACCGAGCCGGGTGAATATAGCTACACGGTATCCGAAGTGAACAGTGGAGTTTCCGGATACACCTATGATAAGACCGTATATAGGATAACGTTTATGATTACAGAGGAGAATGGACAGTTGCAGCAGTCTACGCAGTGTTATAAAGCAGACGGAACGGCTGTTTCCGCTATGAGCTTTACCAACACCTACAAAAGCACATCAGTTCTTTCAAAAACGGGAGAAGAATCAAGCCCTTATACATGGATAATTATACTGTTGATTTCTCTGGCGTTAATAATTTTCTGTGTTATCGGTGTCAGAAAAATGAAATGTTTTGATTAACAGGGTGAGGCTTAGTTTCGAATCCACTTCGCGATCCTGCTTCTGGCGATACAGTGATTCGCAGAGTGAAGCAGGTTTTCGGCATGAATCTGAACCAAAATTGCTGAAAATGCAGTGAGATAAGAATACTTGTGGATATTAAGATATAGATCACACTATATTATACTATACAAATATGCAAATCGAAAGAGTCGAAAGCCGTTGATGCGCAACGGTCTTCAGCTCTTTTTTTCTGTTGCTGTAGAAGTCAGGACTATATACCCACACGGTTTAAATCCGTTCATATCGTACAAATGATTGGGAACATCCTGCTATGCTTTGGGAACATTCGCCTTATACCGGAATAGTATTTTGTTATGCTCATAATACTAATAGATTCCCGAAAAAAGCGATAAATCAGCTTCGATTCGAGGGGGGGACACGTATGAAGTGTGAAAAATATCTTTCTGCCGTTCTTGCAGTGATCTTGTTGGCGGGAACATTCGCTCCGTCAGCTGTTAATGCCGCTTCCGAAGAGGAATCAGGAACTTTTCCGGCAGAGACAACTATAACCACAGAGACGTCACAGGCGGAAATAACAACTGCGGCAGAAGAACCGGAAGTTGCTCTAGCAGGAGCATCGACATCCGAGCCATCTATAACTCCGGCCGAAACAGAACAGAATCCGATAGAATCTGCTCCGGTAGCTGAAAGTCAAGTGGACCTGTTTGATGTGCTTTCCACGGTCGTTACGGTGGCACTGGCGCCTTCGATTGCCGGAAAAACAGAATACTATACGAACGAATCGTTTGTTGCGAACTTTGACATAGATCTATCTTCCTCGACGGAATCAATACTTAATCCGAAAATCGTTATTACCTTGCCTTCCACATATCTGTATTCTATACAGGCTTCGGATTTACAGGGACAGACTTCAAAGACGATTACAACGGCGAACGGGATTACCACCGTTACCTACACATTCAACCAGTTGACCGGTGGAACCACAATGCGGGTACCCATGATCATCCAGACGCAGGCATATGTGACTCCCGGCGGATATGTTCTGCCGATCAACGCGTCTCTTATGGCGGCAGACGGATCCGTTATCAAGGCCGCAGCGGAACTGGACATTACTTCGAAGGTGATTGCGCCAACGGTAGTAAAGCGTTTCTATAATAGTTCCGCTGATAATCAGGTACGGTTTGGCGGAACAGCGGATCCCGGCAATTCGAACCTGATCTCAACAACGGGTGCATCCAAGCAATATTTCTCTGTATGTGTGAAAGTGCCTAGTAACGGCACGGGAAACAGCAATGCAGGAGGACGAAGATACGCATCTATTCGAGTAACGGATAAGCTTCCTGCGGGCGCGGTTTTTGTTGCGGCGGATAATCCCACCTGGACATATGATGCCGCAACAAACACCGTGACCTGTGTTAAGACAGGTCCCTTTCAGACTCCTGTAAACGGGGTGGAATATGAATTGAACTGCCCTCTCTGGCTGACATTTCCGGGTGCAGATACTCGAAATGCGATAACCAATACCATGGATGCTGAGTTTGTTGTTGATAATAAACAGGATTACGAGACGAATTTTTCTGCTTCGGATTCAATCGCATTCAAACTTAGCACGACTCTGCCCGGAGTCTACTTCTCAAAAAGCGCTGGAGTGGAAATATACGACTCTGTGAGCAGTAAAGCCAAGAACATTCCATGGGCATTGGTTGTCGGCAATTATTCAACGGATTTGAATCTAGAGAATGTTGTTGTTACAGATAAAGATTTGGACAGCCGTCTCGAATATGTATCCGCACAGTTAAGTCCATCCACAACCGGTCTGGTTGGGAAAATTAGCATTGAAGCTATCGATTCGGTCGGAGTATCAACGATACTTGCAGCCGATATCTCTGCAGTTGGAAGTACCGTTTATCCGATTCCTGCAGGTACGGTTCAGGTAAGGATGTCAACAACACCGGGCAGCTACGTCCTTCCCGGTAAGCTTCTCTACCTTATCATCAACACAAGAATAAAAGATCCGGATAATACTCATACGAGTGTTTTGACTTACTTTACAAACGGAGCACAGATAACAGAAAAATATCAGGGAATTAACACACCGTTATCCGGAACAGTAACGGCGCGTACGAGCTTTTTACCGTATTCCCCAAAAATTATCATGGCGAAGTCGGTGAATAAAGCAACTGTCATGCTAAATGATATACTTACATTCACCCTCGATTTCTATAATGTCAACGGCAGCAACCTTCTACCGCCGGATGTTGTTTACGGACAACAGATCATTGATCTGCTGCCGGACGGTTTGTCGTATGTTCCCAACAGTACCGTTGTTTCAAACCCCTACAACACACCGGGGAATGGTAATCTGCTTGCGTCGAAGGAACCGGTTGCCGTGAATAATTACAAGGGTACGGGGAGAACGGCGCTGATCTGGACCTTCGCGAATCCAATCAACGGAGTGGATGCTTCGATGAGATCGCTATTTAGAGTAAGCTTTCAGACAAAAGTCTTAAGTGACACACAGATGGGTGTCAACCAGAATCGCGCCTATTTTACCTGGGAGAATAACGGCTCAGGAAGCGGCTCTGTACAGCAAGTCAAGGCTGCTCCCGCATGGAGCAGTTATATACCTGGCAAGGATACGCTGGACTTTGATGGTGACGGGAATACGACGGAAGATGTACTGACGACTTCTGCCAACTTTTCATATATTCCTCCGCGTGAAGTGATTGCCAGCAAGTACGTGAAAGGAACGCTTGACACGGTATCCGTACTGACCGGAGGACGTACAAATGTCGGAGACACGGCGGTGTACTCACTAAAAGTATTCAATAACTCAATTGTCGCATTGAATCAGCTGACGGTGATCGATGTCCTTCCCTACGTGGGAGACGTGGCCATTGCGCCGGATCCAAATGGTGTTTATCAGCCGAGGAACTCTTCTTTCCCCGTATATTTAGCCGGACCTGTTACAGTACCGACCGGTTATACCGTATACTACACAATGGAATTGCCGACCGGTACGCCGTCAAGCTATGCCAATAATGCTGCGTGGGTAGAAACTCCGGCGGATTATGCCGCAGTCAAAGGAATCAAGGTTGTTATGAACCCGGGAACCACTCTGGCCTCGGTCGCGACAGTCCTTTTTGACGTGCCTGTGAAAGTCCCATCGGACAGCAGTCTGCAGAAGGGTCAGAAGATATATAATTCGTTTGCGATTTCAATAAATGCGGTGGATTATCTGGAAGCGAAAGTCAGCAGCCTCGAAATTTATAGATATACCGTAACGGGAACGGCGTTTACGGATCTCGACCGTAATGGAAGTATGACCTCCGCCGATACTAAATTGTCAGGGACGAAGGTATGGCTTCTTGATACGAACGGCAGTCCTGTTTTGGATTTGTCAGGCAACCCCATTACAGGAACGACTGCGGCGGACGGAACGTATAAGTTTGATGTATTCCGCCCGGGACAATACAAGGTGGCCTTCGAGAAACCTGATCATTATACGGTAACCACAATCGGGGCAGTATCGGATGCAACGGTGTCTCATATTCTCGCGCCGGATGCGTCAACCGACATGTTTACGTTGGATACGAACACAACCACGTCAGTCCGAAATGCCGGTTTTTATTCCGTTTATGGTGATATACAAATAGTAAAGACGCTTAAAGACAACGCAGGAAGTGTTCTGACTGAGAAAAGAGACTTCACATGTGAGATTCTATTGAACGGTGCCGCATACACGGGTAATGTTATAATCAACGGCATAGCTACCGCTGTAGTTAACGGACAAATCACTTTTCATAACGGCGATGACGTATGGATCCGGAATATAACGGAGGGGACATCCTACGAAATTCGTGAAGTGAATGCTGAAGATTATACGGTTGAAGCGGTCAATTCAACTGGGACAATACAGGCATATGACAAGATAGTGCTAACCTTAACCAATACCGAAAAGGCATTGGGTACCCTTACCATTACGAAGGATCTTCGGGATAACAAGGGTTCTGTCATGCCGGATACACGGACCTTTACGATTGTTGTAACCGGGCCGAGCTATCCGGACGGACGGGAAATGACCCTGACGAACGGTACTCCGCTGGTTCTTTCTAATATGATTTACGGTTCGTACACGGTAACAGAAAAGAACGCGGACGACTATACAGTATCCGTATCGGCTCCGGTTACTTTGAGCGTCGGTTCCAAGACAGCAAGTATTACGGTCTCAAATGCGGAAAATGCCTCTGCCTCGCTCTCGATCACGACGGGGCTTAGGGATTATCTGGGAGCATTATTAACGGATACTCGTAGCTTTACCATTATTGTGACCGGGCCAAGCTATCCGGCAGGACAGGAGATGACGATTGTTAACGGTACTCCGCTGGTTCTTTCCAATCTGATTTACGGTTCGTACACCGTCAAAGAGAAAGATGCGGACGACTATACGGTTTCGGTTTCGGTCCCTGCTGTATTGAGCGTCAGTGCCAAAACAGGAAGCCTGGCTGTCACATATACGGAAAAACCGCTGGGTTCACTGACGATCACGAAAGACTTGCGGGATAATCAGGGAAACCTTCTATCGGATGTAAGGAATTTTACGATTGTCGTAACAGGACCAAGCTATCCCGAGGGAAAAGAGATGACCATGACGAGCGGGAAATCTCTGATTCTAACCGGCCTTGTTTACGGTTCCTATACGGTCACGGAAACGGGGGCGGACGATTATGCTGTAGCTGTATCTGCCCCGGTTACCTTGAGAGTCGACGCAAAGATAGGAAGCATTACCATCACGAACACAGAAAAGGCATTGGGGGCTCTTATCGTCACAAAGGAGGTCCGCGATAATCAGGGAGTCCTGCTTACGGAGGAACGAAACTTTGTAGTTGTAATAACAGGACCGAGCTATCCGAGCGGGAAAATGTTTACACTGAGCAATGCCCAGGCTCTTGTAATGGATGGCTTAATCTACGGAGGCTACTCTGTCCAGGAAGTGGGATCTGGTGAATACACCACAACTGTATCGGATCCGGTGTTATTGACGATCGGCTCCCGAAGAGGAGAAATCACCCTTGTGAATACACAGAACCCGCTGGGAGAAATTACGGTTCGCAAAGTACTCTTAAGTGCGGAAGGAAAACTTATAACGGAAGAGCGTTCATTCGAGGTTAAACTGACCGGGCCAAGTTATCCGAACGGAAAAACCTTTGCTGTTAGTGTGGCTGAACCACTTGTAGTGAAGGGATTGATTTACGGAACATATGAACTGGAAGAACTGAATACAGACAAATACGAAGTCGTTATAACCAAATCGGTAACCCTGCGTTTTGATCAAAAAGCAGGGGAATTCCTGATAACAAATACGGAGAAGAAGACCGGCGAATTGGAAATCATTCGAACAGTGTATGATAGCAGCGGGAAAGTAATACCTGACGCAAGGACGTTTACGGTACTCGTTACAGGACCGAGCTTCCCGAACGGTAAGCTGTTTGAGGTAAGCACGACACAACCGCTTAAATTGTCGGACCTTATCTACGGAATATATACCGTTGTTGAACAAAACACAGGTGATTACTCGGTGACATATACTGGATCCGGAACGATTTCGTTGGGGTCTCCGCAGAGCGAAGTGAAAATATCACATGTGTTAATCACGAAGACCTCATCCATAAACAGGGTTTCTATTTCGAAAACCGGTGAAGAGGAATATGAATTAAGAACTTGGTGCGCAGGCTTTTTGTCGATCGCTGGTGTTGTTCTCGGTATTGTTCTGATCGATATAAGAAACACAAGAAGAGGAAAGCACAAATGAAGGGGATTCTTAACTGATAAATGGGCAGGCTGAGTGGATTATTCGGCTCTGGAAGGTTTAGCTTGTAGTGAAATCGACACTCCTCCTAGGTGGAACTCGCCGGATTACATGATTTATAGTGTTTTTAAAAAGTACGGATAGAGTATGGAGTCCGGCGGGTTTTGTTTTTTTACATAGGCGTGTCTACGGCTGAGGGGATTTATACTGTGAAAATCAATATGGAAGCAGGGGGAAATTTCAAATAAATAAACCATACCTAATTGATTCTATAGCGCAAAAGACAGATCTTAAGCTGAATGCATCATTAGGCAACTGACATTGAGCGATGGAAGGAATTTATATGAAATCAAAGCATGGTCGTGTGCGCGGTAAATGCGCAATGAAAAATGGATTGCAGATTGCTCTGATTGACCTCTGCTGTTGTGCCATGCTCGGCGCGGCAATCGGTCCCGGAATTGGTAGCGTTTGGGCGCAGGAATCTTCCGGGGAACAAAAGGTGCTGATTTGCGGGAAAGAAGAAAACACGCGTGCGGATGCCTGCTATGAAATCGTGACGGCGGAAAGCGCGACCTCCTCCGAGCCGGAATCGACATCCTCTCCCGAATCCACCGAGACCTCTGCTCCAGCTGTCGAGTCTACAACACCGGCAGCCGCGGAATCCGAAACGACACCCGCACCGGCAGTAACAACCGCAGCGGACAGCAAGACGATTTCCAGGTTTACAATCTCCGAGCCGATCACGCTGGTGGTCACGCGCGGAACCTCCGTCGAAGATGTTTTTGACGCCTTGCCGCAAACGCTGCCCGCAGCCGATGAAAACGGTAAGGCGATCGAAGTGCCGGTGACGTGGAAAGCAGATGGAGAGAATGTCAATGCCACACAAATCACTTATGAAGCGGGCAAGGGCGGAACCGTCTCGCTTGGAAGCGAGACGATAAGTGATACCGCTGAGCTCAAGGGTTCAACGGCGCAGGCGGATGAAGGCTATTCATTTGTAAGCTGGACTGATGAGAGTGGAAATGTAGTAGCCGCCAGCAAGACATTTGTTCCAGCCAATGTTTCTAAGGATATAACCTACACAGCAAGCTTTGAAAGTTCAGCCACGGCAAGTACTGCGAAGAGTGAAAGCAAAATGCCCGCGAGCTCTTTCACGGGATATGCGTCCAACGGTGTGACCGTCGCTGCCGCTGTCGACGAAGGCGTATTTCCGGCCGGAACGACCATGCAGGTTACGGCGGTATCGACGGATGAAGCGATCCAGGCGGCCCAAAGTGCCGTGAGCGGTGAAATTGTTGACGCCGCAGCAGTAAATATCGCTTTTTATGACGCGGGTGGGAATGAAATCCAGCCGGCGGACAATACGCAGGTCCATGTAACATTAACTTCCAGCAATAAAGTCGGAGGCTCCGAATATTCGCTCATACATATTGGAGAGAACGGCGCGGAAAAAATCGCGGATGCGAGTGCCACTGGAGCGAGCTTTGACGCGGACTCTTTCTCCATATACGCGATTATCGGCCAGCTGGGCGGTAAGGCGACCATTACCTATGAATTCTATAACGACGCGACCACGCCGAATTTGCTCTCAACCTGTATTGTGAAGGACGGCGATACGCTCGTTGCCCCCGGCACACCGGTTTCCGCGGCGGTTTCCTCCGCCGCATTCCTCGGCTGGTCGACAGCGGATGCTCCCGCTGAATACCAGACCTTCGGAACGGTGACGATCCCAAGCACGGTCACTTCGAACACGACCGTGAAGCTATATGCGAGATTCAGTGAACAGACATATCGCGTCTTTTTCCATAATCAATACGGCGCGATCCTGCAAAGCTTCTCCGTGGGAAAAGGAAGCAGCTTTCATGTTGCGGATTATAACTCCTACGTGACGTTTCCGATTCCGACCGATCAGGCACTGATCAGCTGGTCGACAATACTGGCGCCCAGTGGAACACAGACGGGTCTTGGGGGAGAAGACGGCGCGGTAGCGGACCTGACCATCACGGGAGACGTCAATCTATATCCGGTGTTGGCAAGCGCATTCTGGATTACCTTCGACTCAAATGGCGGTTCCTATACGGCCACCGAATTTTTCCGGTTGGGGAGCAACACGGAAGCGCCGACCGAGCCCACCCGGCCAGGGTACACATTTGAAGGCTGGTATACCGATGAAACTCTGACACAGCAGTATACGTTCGGTACGCCTTTGAGCGCAGATATCGCGCTGCATGCCAAGTGGACCGTAAACGAGGTCAGTTATACGGTGATTTATTGGGTTGAAGCCCTTGATTCGAATAAAAATTATGTGGCTGGCAACTACGAGTATAAGGCCTCGCAGACCATGCAAGCTGTTGTAGACAGCCAGGTGTCTATCGGCGTCGCTAACGTTGGCCGAAGCTATCCCTATTACACATTCGACCACGGCGACCAGAATGTGACCGTTGACGGCGACGGCAGTACCGTGGTGAATGCCTATTTTCATCTGAACACATACACATTTATTTTTAATTTGGCTGATGTGAGCTCGGGCTCCTCAACTCGTACCACGACGCTCACGATCGGCGGCAGCGCCTATACCGCAAGTAACCCCTATTCGTTCGCGGTACACGTTGGAGAGAATATCGCGGGCAGATGGCCGACAGCGGGCAATATAGCCACTTTTGTGACCGGCAGCGGTCTTGCTTCGCAATTCTACGCATGGAAAAGTCCATCGTTATCTACTAATTATGTGACCAAACGGCTGACAGTCACAGCTGATTTGCTGTCGTCGGCTGACGATAACTCGGTCACGACCTATACTGCCTTATATCAATCGTCAATGATAACCTATTATATAAACTACTGGCTCGAGAATGCCAATGACACGGGATATACGTTGTCTGCGGAATACTCCCAGGAAGCGTTTGCTCCCGCAAACGCAAGCTGGGGTGCAAAGCAGATCGGCGGCTTTACCAACATTTCGGGACCTCCGGACGGATATCCCGCATCGGATACGACCACATGTACATATCACTTCTATTACACGCGCAACACATACAGCTTGGAGTTCTCCAACTACGGCACGATTGAAACGACCATAAGCCCGATCAAATATGGCGCCGGCATATCAGGCTACGATTACACGCCTGCCCGGCCGTTATCACTGTCCTCTGATTATCAGTTTGGCGGCTGGTATACGACTCCAACCTGTCTTGACGGAACGGAATTCGACTTCTCTTCAGCGGTTATGCCGTCTCGCAATCTTATTCTCTATGCCAAGTGGGCCTTGCCCGATTATACCGTCCGCTTCGATCTGAACGGAGGAACCTCATCAAAGATCGCGGATCAGACCGATGTGTTTGGCCGGCGCCTATTCTGTCCTGATCCCCCGACTAGGGCGGGATACGTATTTTCCGGCTGGACCCTGGGGGGAAAGGCATTCAGTTTCGATGGCTTAATAGCCGGTAACGTCTTGGATTATGCTGTGGACGGCGTCATCACGCTTCAGGCGCAGTGGATCGGCGGTTCAATTCTACTGGTTAAGTACGACGCCGGAGAGGGAACCAATGCGCCGACGGATTCGAGGGCGTATTACAGCGGTACGAAGGTAGTTGTGGCGGAAGCCTCGACGCCGCCGGACGGCGAGTATTTCTTGTACTGGACGTTAGACGGAATCAATTATTATCCGGGGGAGACCATAACTATTGAAACGGCGTCAGAGGCTGATGGTATAATGACGCTGACAGCAGTATACGGTGAAGCGCAGTCGGCAAGCATTACATACCATCCAAACGGCGGGAGCGGATGCGACTACACAACGGATTCGGTGCAGAACAATACGGAGATAACAATCCTTGCATGTAATGATTCCAAGATAAACTACTGCCGTGACGGCTATATATTCACAGGATGGAATACGAAGGCGAACGGAAGCGGCACAAGCTATGCGGCCGGCACAACAGCCTACATTGATAATATAGGTGGTAACGACTTATATGCTCTGTGGACGGCAGTGGAACAAGCTCCTAAAACAGTGACACAGATGCCCAAAACAGGAGACGACAACAAGTGGATGACAAGCCTAATAGCGCTGTCCATTGGGGTAGTTGGACTCTGCATGTTTGTTTTGATTCTGTGTAGAAGTAATTCGATTGTTGCTCGTACCAGAGCGAGCCATTCCAGAAAAGCCGGCGCCCACCTGCCCAACAATAATAGAAATAAGCAGGAATAAACGATTGAGGGAATCCAATCTGTGCAGCGAATAAGACGGATGGACGGCTCATGTGTGGACAAAAATTATAAGGAATACAGATATGGAAACAAAAAGCAGAACAGAGAGAAAGTACCGCCGTTTGCGTGTTATCGGTCTGATTGGACTTGTTGTGTTCAGTGTGATATTTATTATCAGTGCCGCGATGCTTATACAGAGTTTGAGAGAATATGCACAAGGAGACGTGGCCTACGCTGAACTCCGTAACAACGTAGAGATATCGGAGGCCGAGGCGGGAAGCGATCCGGTCTCATCAAGCGACAATCAAAGCAGCAATACGCAGACATCCGGCGAAGCATCGGCAGGGTTGTCTGCTGTGAGCTTTTCGACACTGTCTGAAGAAAACCCCGATTTCTGCGGATGGATATTCCAGGGAGGGACCAATATTGACTACCCCATCGTGATCGGTGAGGACAACGAGTATTATCTTACACATTTATTCAGTAGAGAAGCGAACAAATTGGGATGTCTCTTTATGGATTACAGGAATGCAGGTGACTTCAGTGATAGAAACACAGTAATATATGGACATAACATGAAAAACGGTTCTATGTTTCACAGCCTGATGAATTACAAAGACCCGGAGACTTTTAATGAATATCCGACGATGACTATTTATACGGAAAATAAAACCTATACGCTGGAGCTGTTTGCAGGCAACATTGTTTCCGGGGACTCACAATTCATAGAATTTGACTTTGAGAATGATGCCGACTTTGTGGACTATGTTGACAACCTCAAAGCAAACTCCACATTCGAAAGCGATGTGGCTGTTGAACCGGGAGACAGGCTGGTAACGCTGTGCACGTGCACATATGAGTATAGCAACGCCTGTTATGAACTGGTCGGGAAATTGGTAGACGAAACCGACGGATAAAAACAAAATAATGGGTTGATATTGTGAGAACATTTTTACGCATTCATTCAAGGAAGAAGCGTAAACGGTTAACACCTCGCACCTTGACAACAAAAAGGAATTGATTTATCAAAGCCTATTTTGTATGTTTTAGCGGCAATTTACATTCATCCAGCAGAACATCCGCCCATGGGAGCAGGAGAACCAGCTGATCCGGGGCATTTTTGACATTCATATTCGGCATCTGTGAAAGAAGATACTGAAAATACACATAGGGCCTGAGGCGGTTTGTTTTGGTAGTCTCTACGAGACTATAGATGACCGCGCTGGCAAAGGCACTCTTGGGCGTGTCTGAAAAAAGAGAGTTCTTGCGGCCAATGGTAAAGGGACGAATGCTCTGTTCGGCCAGATTATTCGAAAGGGAAAGCCGCGGATCCAAGAGGTATCCGGTCAGATGCTCCGCGCTCATGCTGCACTTTCTTGAACTGTGCAGGAACAAATACAAGCTCCGAACGGATCATTTTGTTCATCTGATGCAGATGTTCCCCGCACTGCGGGCAGACACATTCGGATGCAGGCAGTGCGTATTCCACGATTTCCAGCTGAAGGTCCATCAGATATTCTTCCCGCTTTCCTTACGCTTCTTTCTTTCGTAGGTGTTTTCTTCCACCTGCGGTTCGGAAAGCTTGGGATCAGCCAACGCTTCGGCTTCGTTGAAGAAGGAAAACCGCTCGGGAGAGGTCTTCTCCGAAGAAGACCCGAACGTTTTCTTATTGGTTAGTATGAGCTGTTCACTCATTCAGCTGATTTGCTTTTGCAGTTCGATGATCTGTTCTTCCAGATGCAGGCATTTCTATTCCAAGGTTTCTTTTTGACGTGTCTGATCGACACCAATGGCTCATATTTTTCCCGTTGTGCTGAAATGCTGCGATCCTGTTTTCTCATTCCTTGAGCTTTTCACTATCTGACATGTTGCTTACACCCCGTTTCCTGAGATAAGTGTTGCACGTATTTTCAAGGTTAGGTAGGTGTATGCCGTTTACCGCTTATAAATATAACCCGGAATGGACATGTTAGAATGGCGTCTTTGGAAGAATAATATGGCTGAGAGATGAATCCCTCAGCCATATCGGACTATTAATGGATGTACAATAGTGCTTATCTAACTCTCTTGCGAAGACGCAGAAGAACGACTCCGAATGCCAAACTTAAGGTACCAAAGAGCCAAAATGCATTGTTAGTCTCGCCTGTCTTCACGGTTGCGGATTTCACGGCCCCTGTCGGAGTCGATGTAGATGTCGGTGTCACTGTTAAAGTAGGGGGTGGTGCACTTGTAACGGTCGGTGTTGCGGTCGGTGTAGGTGTGAGTGTAGGAGTAATCAACGCGACAGAAATTTCCGCAGTACTAGTAATCGGATCTGCCCGATTCAATGTACTGACATTCAGTGCGGAATAGACGTGAGGATCATTTTGCGTAGGCCATGCCAACGGGTTAAGAATGTCCGCGCGTTCTATAGTTTGGGGCTTGGTAACGTCCATCTCTACAGTCAATCCGTCAATCTGGGTGAGTGACTTGATCGACCATGTTAATGTAGAATAGGAATATGTTCCAACTGAAGAAAGGAATATGTTGCCTGTGGGAATCTGAGCTTTACCTGTAACCGTAATAACCGGTGCATTTTGATACGACGACAGATCAAGATTACTTCCCGTCTGAAGACTAGATGTAACTCCCACGCCGTTAATAGTAACGTCTGATAAATTGATACTTGCCTGATAATTAACAGGAATCCCAGTCTCATTACGAATCACCGAGACAAAGGCTACGGATTCGGAAGATGTCGTCGTTATAGGCGTAGTCGTATCTTGAACTTCTGAGAAGTAGCTGGAAATAGAGGGCGTCTTGTTGTCTGATATAGATATGCCTGTTAATTCAATATTTGAGTCGACGTCATCATTCCCATCATCTCTACGCTCAATGGGTACTGGACCTGTGAAGTCCCAAACGCATCTCGCTACATTTATATTAAATAGATTCGCTATCGTTAGATTGCCTGTCCCCGTTACAACAGGCTTGATTGTTATACGAATCACATTAATAGGTGTAATCATAAACGGAGAGAAAGATGGTTCTTCCGTGTAGTCAGGATGCCAAGATACCGTATTGCCGGTATAACTCAATGAGGCAACTGTAGATTGGAGGGGCAGCTCTTGTTTTACTGTAAGAATCTCAAATTCGGGAGCTATTTCAATTCTGTAATCTCCCGTCTTCGAGGCCTCGATGGTCGGTGGATAGTAAACGCCTTGATCCTGAACACCATGATTCATTGCTGTATAGGCATATACAGCATATGTACCGTCACCATTATCATATACCGTTAAAAAAGTGTCATCCCTTAGATCATCACCTGCGGCATAGACACGATCCACAGATACGCCTGCCATAACGATCGAAATCAGGACTGTGATCGAGAGAAACCAGATCGCAAGTCTTCTCATACTAAACTCCTTATTCATAGAACCTCACTTTCATTTCAGGTAAGTCCACCGCAGTCTCTTACAGCGGTTTATAGAAACATACCAAATCTCAGAATTACCGCGCCAAGATACCGGAGATTTCCGTTGTTTTCGCTTGTTTCCATAATTCCGCCTTCTCTATTGACTTCTTTAGTACGCACACGAGGTCTATTAGTCTCAATCGGAATTGCAATTCTTATGTGAGGGATTTGTCAATGTCATGATCTCCGTTTGTTTGACTGTTGATATGTATATTACTTTCATATTATAGCAATAATCTCCTGAGAATAAAATTCTATGGTTGACGATGGATTACTCCGTTTGGAACAAAATATACCGAATAAGGAACATTCAATAAAGTGGATTATATAATTGGTATAAGAAAATTTATAAGATATATAATTCTTTATGTTTTCACAATGCCCAATGCTAGACGTGTTAATGAGGAGGGGTTCTCGTGTTCTTGTGCTGACATTCCATTCATAGTTGGTCCGATGATGAGTCTCTGATGACAGTATTGTCTTCCTAATAACCTAAGAAACCTGAGAATATCTATATATGAAGAATACTAACAAAATATGTTATTAGGAAAAAAGGGAGGGGAAATATGAAGACAAGAGTGTGAACAAAAAGAATAATCGCAGCTATATTACTCGCGGTTATTACGAACTTAGTGATATATTCGGTTATTAGGCAGGTAGTGCGCGTTTGATTAACAAGGTTTGTATGCATTGTCTGATGTATGGAGAAGCAGCAGAACAAAAAGATACTGGACGACGCCCTAGCGCGGTATGTGATCGACCAGGAAATGATTTGAAGGGACTGTCTCTCAACTTTCGTTTTGAGAAAGCCTCATTATGCAATACAACTGACATTAAAAAGATGATACATGATATTATGCGTCGGCGCAAGCAAGCAAAACATCATGTTATTCTTCCCTCGTACATAGAAGTGAACATGTCTGTTAAGGCCATTAATATAATCCGGACGATACAACATATCCTGTTAGGTACGCCCATGTGCGCACACTTATATTCGTTTAATTTTGTGATATTCCGAAAAACCGGTGAATCTTGACAAACTATTGATTATTTCGTGAGCAATCTGTTAATAAATGGCGTATAACCCTATTGACATGTACTAATATTGGTGTGATAATCACTGGCGTGTAATGATATCAAGATGGTGTGCATATAAACAATGTTTATATTGCAAAATTCTTTGATTTGTATACAAGAAAATTGATGTATTAACAAAGGATGTCAATTTGCTAACAGGAAAAACTATTAACAAGTTTTCATCTAGCCTGCGAGGTAAATCATATTTATATGAAGATTTATCGTAAGGGTCGAAATCGAGAAAAAGGGGCAGATAATTCATGAAGGACAGTGTTAATAGCAGATCGAGAAGAATTGTAGCTATGTTGTTATCATCGGTAGTGCTGATCAGTACCAATATGGGAACATCGGTCTTAGCGGATAACGCAACATATCCATATGCATATACCGCTGAAAATATTTTCAGTGACTATCAGTTCTTTGTCCATTCGGATATGAAGAATAATAATCATTCGGTTGGAGCAATCGCGGTCGGAGGAACGTTGGATGGTTCTGAGTTTGGACTGCTGAATTTTGGCGAAGGACAGATCATTCCTTCTTATGTGAACAACGTTGTAAATTACAGCAATTTTAATATCGCGAATAACTGGGTTGGAGCAGCCAAAAATTCGACCTTCTATTACAATACCGCGAGTGAAGCCATTCAAGATTGGCAGAAGTCAAACATGAGCCAAATTGGATGGCAGTATATTGATTATGATACCGCGTTTGCACAGCTATCAAATCAATCGAGAGAATATGCGGATAGAGGTTCCTCAGAGTCGTATATGTCGGGCAGTGAACTCCACATTACGCTAACGCCTGGTATGGATTGTTATGCTACCATATCAGCAATTGATTTCTCGGCAGCGACCAAGATATATATTGATGGTGTAATGATAAACGATTTTGTGAATAATGCATATGTCATTTCAATAGATGGAGTTGACGGATCTCCGCTCGTTCTAGATTATAATAATATTTATTTACAGGATTCCGATTTGCCGATTAGTAACCAGCTCAAGGCTCTTACAGGATCTGTAGAGAATGGTCAGGTTAATCCGAATGGAATGAAGTTGATATGGAATTTGCCTGATGCGACCGGAAGTGTTACCACGAATCATTTATCAGGGCATCTTCTTGCTCCGACAGCAGATGTCACGATGACGGGAGGAAACTTTGAGGGTGGAATTGTCGCAAGAACAGTATCTGACTCCGGTACAGAGGGCCATTTTTATCCGTACTACAGAATTGGATCTACAAGAACACCTGTGGTTCCTACTGTAACACCGACTGTAACACCGACTGTAACACCGACTGTGACACCGACAACAACACCGACTGTGACGCCAACGGCAACACCAACGGATGTACCCGGAGCAACACCGGCGGCTACAACAGCACCATCCGGTGGTACCACAAATCTATCGATAACCGTAATATCTGACAAGGAGTCAGCAGCGCCGGGAACTACTGTTGATATCAAATATACATTCACGAACGTGGGAGACGTTCCGTTGACAGGTGTTGTTTTCTCAGATCCATTGACGGGAATTGTCAATTATCTGGTCGGTGACATTGCCCCGGGGCAATCAGTTTATATATCGAGTACACAAGTTTTGGGCAAATCCTTCATCATACCCGATGGAGTAAACGGAAGCCTATCTTCCGGAGTGTCGGCGAAAGCATCTATCTTAGGTGTCGTGGGATCATACACTGCCATTAAGTCTAATTTGAATCTGAAGGTTGCATCGGTAGTATCACTAACTAAAACAGGTGAAAAACAAAACCAACATTCCTATTTTGCCGTTTCTTTCATACTAGCGGCTGTAGCGGTTTCCATGATCATGGTTCGAAGGAGAAGACAGGGATTTAAATAAGCTGTTCCAAGTGAATTTATAATTAGATGCTGCAGCGTATATATCACGTCTGCAGCCTCTATTTGTGTTTTGTAAATATGTGGTAATACTTAGGCACATTGAAAATGATGGATAGATGAATCGAAGATTTATGCAGGTCATTGGCAATTTGCTTTGGTGGTCTCTAAAGTAATTGAGAGCTTTCAAATAATCAGTTATTTCGCAGTCAAGGTGTGTAAAACATATTTCTTGCGATTCGTGTTGAAACGTGCTCTGATTTCCATTACGGATCATGCTTGTTTAGCTACAAAATATATGGGTAACCGATTTTCTATTTATTTCTAGGGAAAGTAAAATCTTACAAAAATACCGCAATTTGAAGACTGATCACATACAGGAAGCGGTTGAATATTTCATTAATATCGTGATAGAATAATTTGCCGTCTTAGAAGCAATATATCTTAATATGAGAATAAAATGCCATGGGATATATTTTCGAGAATAATATGAGGTTCATTGTAAATCGCACTTCTATAGACAAAATCGTCTTTAAAGCATAAGCAGAATCGGTAGAGTGGGGGAGAATCTCAGTATGAAGAATAAACGTGTAACTCGATTCAGGTTTCAGAAAATTATCAGTCTTTTGACAGCCGCCGCCGTGATGATATCCGGATCCTCGGTGCCTTTATCGGCGGCCGGTACATTGTCCGTCGTCAATCCGTCGACGTATATTGAATCACCCTTGTTTTCGGGATCGAAACACGACATGCTGGGCATTGCACAGAATTTCCATTTGTTCTCCGATGGAGCGGTTACACTGACGGCGCATACAAACGGAAATATCGCCGCGGACACGCTATATGCGGGCTCCAGTGTTTTCGGAACGAGGAACGTATCAAACGAGATTAGTTATGTCCGCGCGGTTAATACATTTAATGGATTCACCAACACGACTGCACCGTATTTGGAGACTCTGATCTTTCCGAGTACAAATACGTACTACGTTGAAAATGACGGACGCGTAAGCTTCGGCGCAGGATCCCCGAATGTCGGAATTTTCTATCTGGAAGCGGCCAGTAAATATATCGATATTGCGGCGGAATTTACGAAGCTCTATGTCGAATCGAAGGCCGTTGCCTCTCACGCGACCTCCGCGGGCGTGACGCTCAATACGTCGGATATAAACAATGCGTCCATTACGGTGCCCAATGCCAACGCCATTTCGTATCTGAACGTTACCGCGAGCCAGTTGATGACTCTTCCGGGCTTGAAGATACACGGAATCTACACGGCGAATGCCAATCAATCCCTTGTTATTAATGTAGATTTGAAGGGACTTACGACTTGCTCCTTCAATCCTCAGATCATGGTATATTTCAATGGGGATGCGGACTACCAGAAATATCAGGAGCGCACGGATTACTCAAATTCGCGAATCCTCTTCAATTTCTATGACAGCAGTGCCGCCGATTCCAACTATACGGGAACACTCACACTGGAAAAGTCTTTCACGGGCTGCGTCCTTGCACCCAAGGCAACGGTAACCACGAACTCCAACATCGACGGAAATATCATCGCTCATAACATCAATATTAAGGCGGAATCTCACCGCTGGGATTACATGGGTAAATTGGATGATGTTGTCGCCATTCCGCCGAAACCTTCTGTCAGCGTCGGCAACTACGTCTGGTTTGACGCCGATAAAGATGGAATTCAAGACGCTGGCGAAACCGGAATCTCCGGTGTTGTCTTAAAGATCACCGGACCTGCGGGCGCGGCGGTCACCAATGTTGACGGGACTACGGTCGGCCCTGCGACGACGGATGCTTCCGGCGCCTATTCTTTTACCAAACTGCCTGTCCTTACAGCCGGACAAACCTATACAGTCACAATCGATGCGACGGCTTCTGCGGCGGCACTCGCCGGATATTTGCCGACCACGGCCGGCGTGGGCGCCGACAGAACAATCGACTCTTCGACAGGATCCGCTGCCACAGTAACCGCATTGACGTCGGATGGCGCTGCGGATACCTCGCTTGATTTTGGATATGTGAAGAAGCCGTCGGTCAGCGTCGGCAACTATGTCTGGCTTGATACGGATAAAGACGGCATTCAGGATGCTGGCGAATCCGGTATCTCAGGCGTTGTCCTCAAGATCACCGGGCCTGGCGGCGCTGCCGTTACGGATATCTATGGCAATACTGTAGGATCGGTAATAACAAACGCATCCGGTGCGTATCTCTTTTCGAATCTTCCCGTCCTTGCTTCAGGACAGAGCTACACGGTCACGATTGACGTGGCGGCCTCAGTAGCTGCACTTGCCGGTTTGACAGCGACAACGGCCGGAGCAGGGGCGGACAGAGCGGTTGATTCCTCGACCGGTTCCGCCGTATCCGCGACGACTCTTACGACAGACGGTGCCTCGGACCTGACTCTCGACTTCGGATATTTCAAGTCCGCTGTCAGCGTCGGCAACTATGTCTGGTTTGATACGGATAAAGATGGCATACAGGATGCGGGCGAATCCGGCATCTCAGGCGTAGTCTTAAAGATCACCGGGCCCGGCGGCACAGCGGTCAAGGACATCAACGGTTCTTCAGTCGGCACGGTAACAACAAATGCGTCCGGCGTATATCTTTTCGCGAATCTCCCGACTCTTGCTTCCGGACAGAGCTACACGGTTACGATTGACGCGACGGCTTCCGCGACCGCACTTGCCGGTTTAACAGCGACGACGGCCGGGGCGGGAGCGGACAGAACGATCGATTCTTCGACCGGTTCCGCCGTATCCGCAACGACTCTTACGACAGACGGTTCTTCGGATATATCACTTGATTTTGGCTATGTTCAGAAGCCTTCGGTCCGTGTCGGCAACTATGTATGGCTCGATGCCGACAAAGATGGTATTCAGGATGCGGGCGAAGCCGGCATTTCAGGCGTTGTCTTAAAGATCACCGGACCCGGCGGTGCCGCAGTAACGGATATCTTTGGAAATGCCGCAGGGCCGGCGACAACAAACGCGTCCGGCGCATATCTGTTCTCCAATCTGCCCGTTCTTACGGCCGGACAGAGCTACACGGTCACGATTGACGCGGCGGCCTCCGCGACGGCACTCACCGGACTCTCGGCGACAACAGCCGGGGCAGGAGCGGACAGAGCGGTCGATTCTTCGACCGGTTCCGCGCTATCCGCGACGACACTTACGACGGATGGCGCCTCCGATCTGACACTCGACTTCGGATATTTCAAGTCTTCGGTCAGCGTCGGCAACTATGTCTGGCTGGATACCGACAAAGACGGCATTCAGGATGTGGGTGAATCCGGCATCTCTGGTGTAGTCCTCAAGATCACCGGACCTGGAGGTGCTGCGGTCACGGACATCAACGGGTCTGCCGTAGGACCGGTAATAACAGCCGCGTCCGGCGCATATCTTTTCACAAATCTCCCGGCTCTTGCTTCCGGCCAGAGCTATACGGTCACGATTGATGCGACAGCTTCCGCGACGGCACTTACCGGGTTGACGGCAACGACGGCCGGAGCGGGCAGCGATAGAACGGTCGATTCTTCGACCGGTTCCGCCGTATCCGCAACGACTCTTACGACAGACGGTGCCTCGGATACATCTCTTGATTTCGGTTATATTCTGAAGCCGTCGGTCAGCGTCGGCAACTATGTCTGGTTGGATACCGACAAAGATGGCATCCAGGATGCGGGCGAATCCGGTATCTCCGGTGTTGTCCTCAAGATCACCGGACCCGGCGGCACTGCCGTTACGGATATCTTTGGAAATGCTGTAGGACCGGCGACAACAAACGCGTCCGGTGCATATTTGTTCTCCAATCTGCCCGTTCTTACGGCCGGGCAGAGCTATACGGTCACGATTGATGCGGCAGCCTCCGCAGCGGCACTCGCCGGATTGACGGCGACAGCAGCCGGGGCGGGCGCTGACAGAGCGGTCGATTCTTCGACCGGTTCCGCCGTATCCGCGACGACACTTACGACAGACGGTGCCTCCGATCTGACGCTCGACTTCGGATATTTCAAGTCGAGCGTCAGCGTTGGAAACTATGTCTGGCTGGATACCGACAAAGACGGTATCCAGGATGCGGGCGAATCCGGCATCTCAGGCGTTGTCTTAAAGATCACGGGCCCCGGCGGCACTGCAGTCACAGACATCAACGGTTCTGCAGTGGGACCTGCAACAACAAACGCAGCAGGTGCATATTTGTTCTCCAATCTGCCCGTTCTTACGGTCGGACAGAGCTACACGGTCACGATTGATGCGGCAGCCTCCGCAGCGGCACTTGCCGGTTTGACGGCGACAGCAGCCGGGGCAGGCGCTGACAGAGCGGTCGATTCTTCGACCGGCTCCGCTGTATCTGCGACGACACTAACGACGAATGGAGCTTCTGATCTGACACTGGACTTCGGATATTTCAAGTCTTCGGTCAGCGTCGGTAACTATGTCTGGCTCGATACCGACAAAGACGGTATCCAGGACGCAGGCGAATCCGGCATCTCTGGTGTGGCCTTAAAGATCACCGGGCCCGGCGGCGCTGCCGTCACAGACATCAACGGTTCTCTAGTGGGACCTGCAACGACAAATGCATCAGGTGCATATGTTTTCTCCAATCTGCCCGTTCTTACGGCCGGACAGAGCTACACGGTCACGATTGATGCGACAGCCTCCGCAGCGGCACTCGCCGGATTGACGGCAACAACTGCCGGAGCAGGCGCTGACAGAGCGGTCGATTCTTCGACCGGTTCAGCCGTATCCGCGACGACACTTACAACAGACGGTGCCTCCGATCTGACGCTCGACTTCGGATATTTCAAGTCTTCGGTCAGCGTTGGAAATTATGTCTGGCTTGATACCGACAAAGACGGCATTCAGGATGCGGGCGAGTCCGGTATCTCCGGCGTTGTCTTAAAGATCACAGGGCCCGGCGGCACAGCTGTCACGGACATCAATGGTTCTGCAGTGGGACCGGTAATAACAAACGCATCCGGCGCGTATCTCTTCACGAATCTTCCCGTTCTTGCTGCCGGACAGAGCTATACGGTCACGATCGATACGACGGCTTCCGCGGCGGCACTCGCCGGACTCTCGGCGACGATTCCGGCTGCCGGCGGAGATCCCGTCTTTGACTCTTCTACGGGATCTGCAGCAACGATTCAATCGCTAACCGATAACGGGAATGCGGATCTGACACTCGATTTCGGATATTTCAAGTCTTCTGTCAGCGTCGGTAACTATGTCTGGCTTGATACCAGCAAAGACGGTATCCAGGACGCAGGCGAATCCGGCATCTCCGGTGTGGTCTTAAAGATCACAGGGCCCGGCGGCACTGCAGTCACAGACATCAACGGTTCTCTAGTGGGACCTGCAACGACAAATGCATCAGGTGCATATGTTTTCTCCAATCTGCCCGTTCTTGCAGCCGGGCAGAGTTATACAGTCACGATCGATGCGACCGCTTCTGCAGCCGCACTTGCCGGTTTGACGGCAACGACTGCCGGAGCAGGCGCTGACAGAGCGGTCGATTCTTCGACCGGTTCCGCCGTATCCGCGACGACACTAACGACGAATGGCGCTTCTGATCTGACACTGGACTTCGGATATTTCAAGTCTTCGGTCAGCGTTGGAAACTATGTCTGGCTGGATACCGACAAAGACGGTATTCAGGATGCAGGCGAGTCCGGCATCTCCGGTGTGGTCCTCGAGATAACCGGACCCGGCGGTGCTGCGGTCACGGATATCAACGGTTCTCTAGTGGGACCTGCAACGACAAATGCAGCAGGTGCATATATTTTCTCCAATCTTCCCGTCCTTGCAGCCGGGCAGAGTTATACAGTCACGATCGATGCGACGGCTTCTGCAGCCGCACTTGCCGGTTTGACGGCAACGACTGCCGGAGCAGGCGCTGACAGAGCGGTCGATTCTTCGACCGGTTCCGCCGTATCCGCGACGACACTAACGACGAATGGCGCTTCTGATCTGACACTGGACTTCGGATATTTCAAGTCTTCGGTCAGCGTTGGAAACTATGTCTGGCTGGATACCGACAAAGACGGTATTCAGGATGCAGGCGAGTCCGGCATCTCCGGTGTGGTCCTCGAGATAACCGGCCCCGGCGGTGCTGCGGTCACGGATATCAACGGTTCTGCAGTGGGATCTGTAATAACAGACGCATCCGGCGCATATCTCTTCACCGATCTTCCTGTCCTTGCGACAGGAGAGAGCTATACGGTCACAATTGACGCGACGGCTTCTGTTGCTGCACTTGACGGGCTTACGGCAACAACTGCCGGGGCAGGACCTGACCGTGCGGTCGATTCTTCGACCGGATCCTCAGTATCCGCAACGACACTTACGACAGATGGAGCCTCCGATCTGACACTGGACTTCGGTTATTTCAAGTCTTCGGTCAGCGTCGGCAACTATGTCTGGCTGGATACCGACAAAGACGGTATTCAGGATGCGGGCGAGTCAGGTATCTCCGGCGTGGTTCTTGAGATTACCGGACCCAGCGGTGCCTCCGTTACGGATATCTACGGAAATACCGTGGGATCGGTAATAACAAACGCGTCCGGCGCATATCTCTTCACCAATCTTCCTGTCCTTGCGACAGGAGAGAGCTATACGGTCACAATTGATGCGACGGCTTCCGCAGCTGTACTTGCCGGTTTGACGGCAACAACTGCCGGGGCAGATGCTGACCGTGCGATCGATTCTTCGACCGGTTCCTCAGTATCCGCAACGACACTTACGACAGACGGAGCCTCCGATCTGACGCTCGACTTCGGATATATCAAGTCTTCGGTCAGCGTCGGCAACTATGTCTGGCTCGATGCCGACAAAGACGGTATCCAGGATGCGGGCGAATCCGGCATCTCAGGCGTTGTCTTAAAGATCACCGGCCCTGGCGGAGCTGCTGTTACGGATATCTACGGAAACACTGTAGGACCTGTAATAACAAACGCGTCCGGCGCGTATCTTTTCGCGAATCTCCCAACTCTTGCTTCTGGACAGAGTTACACAGTTACGATCGATGCAACAGCATCTGCGGCCGCCCTTTCCGGTTTGACGGCAACAACTCCCGGTGCAGGCGCTGACAGTACGATGGATTCTTCGACCGGTTCCGCCGTATCCGTAAAGACTCTTACGACAAACGGTTCCTCGGATACATCTCTTGATTTTGGATATATTCAGATGCCGTCGGTGAGTGTCGGTAACTACGTCTGGCTCGATGCCGATAGAGACGGCATCCAGGACGCGGGCGAATCCGGTATCTCAGGCGTTGTCCTTACGATTACCGGACCTGGCGGCGCAGCTGTAACGGATTTCTTCGGCAACGCCATAGGACCTGTGACGACAGATGCATCGGGAGCGTATCTCTTCACGAATCTTCCCGTCCTTGCGGCCGGGCAGAGCTATACCGTCACGATTGATGCGACGGCTTCCGCAGCTGCACTTGCCGGTTTGACGGCAACAACAGCCGGGGTAGGCGCTGACAGAGCGGTCGATTCTTCGAGCGGTTCCGCAGATTCCGTGACGACACTTACGACAGACGGAGCCTCCGATCTGACGCTCGACTTCGGTTATTTCAAGTCTTCGGTCAGAGTCGGCAACTACGTCTGGCTCGATGCCGATAAAGACGGCATCCAGGACGCGGGCGAATCCGGCATCTCCGGTGTGGTCCTCAAGATCACAGGGCCCGGCGGAGCTGCCGTTACGGATATCTACGGAAACACCGTAGGACCGGTAATAACAAACGCGTCCGGCGCATATCTTTTCTCTGATCTTCCTATCCTTGCAACAGGTGAGAGCTATACTGTCACAATTGACGCAGCAGCATCCGCGACAGCACTTGCCGGTTTGACGACAACAACAGCGGAAGCGGGCGGTAACAGAGCGATTGATTCTTCGACCGGCTCAGCTGTATCTGCGACGACACTTACGACGAATGGAGCCTCCGACCTGACACTGGACTTCGGATATTTCAAGTCTTCGGTTAGCGTTGGAAATTATGTCTGGCTTGATACCGACAAAGACGGCATCCAGGATGCGGGCGAATCAGGCATCTCCGGCGTGGTCTTAAAGATCACGGGGCCCGGCGGCACTGCAGTCACAGACATCAACGGTTCTCTAGTGGGATCTGCAACGACAAACGCAGCAGGTGCATATCTTTTCTCTAACCTTCCTGTCCTTGCGAACGGGGAGAGCTACACAGTTACGATTGATGCGACAGCCTCCGCGACGGCACTTGCCGGTTTGACGGCAACAACTGCCGGGGCAGGCGCTGACAGAGCGGTCGATTCTTCGACCGGTTCCGCAGATTCTGTGACGACACTTACGACAGACGGAGCCTCTGATCTGACGCTTGACTTCGGATATTTTAAGTCCGCTGTAAGTATCGGAAACTATGTCTGGATGGATGACAACAGAGATGGTATCCAGGATGCGGGCGAATCCGGCATCTCCGGCGTGGTCTTAAAGATCACAGGACCCGGCGGCGCCGCAGTTACGGATATCTACGGAAATGCCGTAGGGCCGGCAACAACAAACGCGTCCGGCGCGTATCTCTTCACGAATCTTCCCGTTCTTGCTGCCGGACAGAGCTATACGGTCACGATCGATACGACGGCTTCCGCAGCGGTACTCGCCGGATTCTCGGCGACGATTCCGGCTGCCGGCGGAGATCCTCTCTTTGATTCGTCAACGGGATCCGCAGCAACGATTCAATCGCTAACCAATAACGGGAATGCGGATCTGACACTCGATTTCGGATATTTCAAGTCTTCGGTCAGCGTCGGCAACTATGTCTGGCTCGATGACAACAAAGACGGTATCCAGGATGCGGGCGAATCCGGCATCTCTGACGTGGTCTTGAAGATCACAGGACCCGGCGGCGCAGCGGTTACGGATATCTACGGAAACACCGTGGGATCTGTAATAACAGACGCGTCCGGCGCATATCTCTTTTCTGATCTTCCTGTACTTACTGCCGGACAGAGCTACACGGTCACGATCGATGCGACTGCCTCCGCAGCGGCACTCGCCGGATTGACGGCGACAACAGCCGGGGCGGGCGCTGACAGAGCGGTCGATTCTTCGACCGGATCCTCGGTATCCGCGACGACACTTACGACAGACGGAGCTGCCGATCTGACGCTTGACTTCGGATATTTCAAGTCTTCGGTCAGCGTTGGAAATTATGTCTGGCTTGATACCAACAAAGACGGTATCCAGGACGCAGGCGAATCCGGCATACCGGGTGTATTCTTAACGATAACCGGCCCCGGTGGAGCTGTTGTTACGGATATCTATGGAAACACCGTAGGACTGGCGCCGACAGACGCATCCGGCGCGTATCTCTTCACCGATCTTCCTGTCCTTGCGGCCGGACAGAGCTATACCGTCACGATCGATGCAACTTCCGCAGCTGCACTTGCCGGTTTAGCGGCAACAACTGCCGGTGCAGGCGCTGACAGTTCGATCGATTCCTCGACCGGCTCTGCGGTATCCGCAACGACACTTACGACAGACGGAGCCTCCGATCTGACGCTCGACTTTGGTTATTTCAAGTCTTCGGTCAGCGTTGGAAACTATATCTGGCTGGATACCGACAAAGACGGTATTCAGGATGCAGGCGAGTCCGGCATCTCCGGTGTGGTCCTCGAGATCACCGGACCCGGCGGCGCAGCGGTCATGGACATCAACGGTTCTGCAGTGGGATCTGTAATAACAGACGCGTCCGGCGCATATCTCTTCACCGATCTTCCTGTCCTTGCGACAGGAGAGAGCTATACGGTCACAATTGACGCGGCGGCTTCTGTTGCCGCACTTGACGGGCTTACGGCAACAACTGCCGGGGCAGGTGCTGACCGCGCGGTCGATTCTTCGACCGGTTCCTCGGTATCCGCAACGACACTTACGACAGATGGAGCCTCCGATCTGACACTGGACTTCGGATATTTCAAGTCTTCGGTCAGCGTCGGAAACTATGTCTGGCTGGATACCGACAAAGACGGTATTCAGGATGCGGGCGAGTCCGGTATCTCCGGCGTTGTCTTAAAGATTTCCGGACCTGGCGGCACTATAGTCACAGACATCAACGGTTCTCTAGTGGGACCTGCAACGACAAACGCGTCCGGTGCCTATCTTTTCTCTGACCTTCCTGTCCTTGCGAACGGGGAGAGCTACACAGTCACGATCGATGTGACGGCTTCCGCAGCTGCACTTGCCGGTTTGACAGCAACAACTGCCGGAGCAGGCGCTGACAGAGCGGTCGATTCTTCGACCGGTTCCGCAGATTCTGCGACAACACTTACGACAGACGGTGCTTCCGATCTGACGCTTGACTTCGGATATTTCAAGTCCACTGTAAGTGTCGGAAACTATGTCTGGCTCGATACCGACAAAAACGGCATCCAGGACGCAGGCGAATCCGGTATTCCGGGTGTTGTCTTAAAGATCACCGGGCCCGGCGGCGCAGCCGTTACGGATATTAACGGAATTGCCGTAGGACCGGCGACAACAAACGCGTCAGGCGCATATCTCTTCACGAATCTTCCCGTCCTTGCAGCTGGGCAGAGTTACACAGTCACGATCGATGCAACGGCTTCCGCAGCTGCACTTGCCGGTTTGACGGCGACAACAGCCGGGGCAGGCGCTGACAGAGCGGTCGATTCTTCGACCGGTTCGGCAGATTCTGCGACAACACTTACGACAGATGGTGCCTCCGATCTGACTCTTGACTTCGGTTATTTCCAACCCTCTGTAAGCGTCGGCAACTATGTCTGGCTCGATACCGACAAAGACGGTATTCAGGATGCGGGCGAGTCCGGCATCACGGGTGTGGTCTTAAAGATCACCGGGCCCGGCGGCGCAGCGGTTACGGATATCTACGGAAATACTGTTGGAACGAAGACAACAAACGCGTCCGGCGCATATCTCTTCACGAATCTTCCCGTCCTTTCAGCTGGGCAGAGTTACACGGTCACGATCGATGCAACGGCTTCCGCAGCTGCACTTGCCGGTTTGACGGCAACAACTGCCGGGGCAGGCGCGGACAGAGCGGTCGATTCTTCGACCGGCTCCGCCATATCTGCAACAACACTAACGACGAATGGATCTTCCGATCTGACTCTTGACTTCGGATATTTCAAGTCTTCAGTCAGCGTTGGAAATTATGTCTGGCTCGATACCGACAAAGACGGCATCCAGGATGCCGGCGAGTCCGGTATTTCCGGTGTGGTCTTAAAGATCACCGGTCCCGGCGGCGCAGCGGTTACGGATACCTACGGGAATGCCGTAGGACCGGCGACAACAAACGCGTCCGGCGCGTATCTCTTCACGAATCTTCCCGTTCTTGCTGCCGGACAGAGTTATACGGTCACGATCGACGCGACAGCTTCCGCCGCGATTCTCGCCGGACTCTCGGCGACGATTCTGGCTGCCGGTGGAGATCCTGTCTTTGATTCTTCTACGGGATCCGCAGCAACGATTCAATCCCTAACCGATAACGGGAATGCGGATTTGACTCTTGACTTTGGATTCTACAAATCTTCCGTCAGCGCGGGAAGTTTCGTCTGGGAAGACAAGAACAGAGACGGAATCCAGGATCCCGGCGAAGCTGGCATCCCTGGCATAGTATTTACGATAACGGATCCGGATGGGCATCCGGTAATTGACGTATTCGGCAACCCGGTGACGAGTGTCACAACAGATGCGACCGGTGCCTATATGTTTACCGATCTTCCGTCCCTTCCTGTCGGGAAGAGCTACACGATTACCCTGGACACGGCGGCTTCTGCTGCGGCTCTTACAGGGTACACAGCGACGAAGTCCGGAGCCGGTACGGATCCTGCCAAGGATTCTTCCACAGGTTCGGCAGTGTCGGTTGTGGATCTCTCCTCGGACGGTGCGGTAGACAATACGCTTGACTTCGGATTCGTTCGATCGTCCGTCAGCGCGGGAAGTTTCGTCTGGGAAGATAAGAACAGAGACGGAATCCAGGATGCGGGCGAAGCGGGAATCCCGGGAATCGTATTTACGATAACGGATCCGGATGGACATCCGGTAACCGATGTGTTCGGCAACCCGGTGACGAGTGTCACAACGGATGCGTCCGGTGCCTATATGTTTACCGATCTTCCGTCCCTTCCTGTCGGCAAGAGCTACACGATTACCCTGGACACGGCGGCTTCTGCTGCAGCCCTTACAGGGTACACAGCGACGAAGTCCGGAGCCGGAACGGATCCTGCCAAGGATTCTTCCACAGGTTCGGCAGTGTCGGTTGTGGATCTTTCCTCGGACGGTGCGGTAGACAATACTCTTGACTTTGGCTTCGTTCGATCGTCCGTCAGCGCGGGAAGTTTCGTCTGGGAAGACAAGAACAGAGACGGAATCCAGGATCCCGGCGAAGCAGGCATCCCGGGCATCGTATTTACGATAACGGATCCGGATGGACATCCGGTAATTGACGTATTCGGCAACCCGGTGACGAGTGTCACAACAGATGCGACCGGTGCCTATATGTTTACCGATCTTCCGTCCCTTCCTGTCGGGAAGAGCTACACGATTACCCTGGACACGGCGGCTTCTGCTGCGGCTCTTACAGGGTACACAGCGACGAAGTCCGGAGCCGGTACGGATCCTGCCAAGGATTCTTCCACAGGTTCGGCAGTGTCGGTTGTGGATCTCTCCTCGGACGGTGCGGTAGACAATACGCTTGACTTCGGATTCGTTCGATCGTCCGTCAGCGCGGGAAGTTTCGTCTGGGAAGATAAGAACAGAGACGGAATCCAGGATGCGGGCGAAGCGGGAATCCCGGGAATCGTATTTACGATAACGGATCCGGATGGACATCCGGTAACCGATGTGTTCGGCAACCCGGTGACGAGTGTCACAACGGATGCGTCCGGTGCCTATATGTTTACCGATCTTCCGTCCCTTCCTGTCGGCAAGAGCTACACGATTACCCTGGACACGGCGGCCTCGGCTGCAGCCCTTACAGGGTACACAGCGACAAAGTCCGGAGCCGGAACGGATCCTGCCAAGGATTCTTCCACAGGTTCGGCAGTGTCGGTTGTGGATCTCTCCTCGGACGGTGCGGTAGACAATACGCTTGACTTTGGTTTCGTTCGATCGTCCGTCAGCGCGGGAAGTTTCGTCTGGGAAGATAAGAACAGAGACGGAATCCAGGATGCGGGCGAAGCGGGAATCCCGGGAATCGTATTTACGATAACGGATCCGGATGGACATCCGGTAACCGATGTGTTCGGCAACCCGGTGACGAGTGTCACAACGGATGCGTCCGGTGCCTATATGTTTACCGATCTTCCGTCCCTTCCTGTCGGCAAGAGCTACACGATTACCCTGGACACTGCGGCCTCGGCTGCAGCCCTTACAGGGTACACAGCGACAAAGTCCGGAGCCGGAACGGATCCTGCCAAGGATTCTTCCACAGGTTCGGCAGTGTCGGTTGTGGATCTTTCCTCGGACGGTGCGGTAGACAATACGCTTGACTTTGGCTTCGTTCGATCGTCCGTCAGCGCGGGAAGTTTCGTATGGGAAGACAAGAACAGAGACGGAATCCAGGATCCCGGCGAAGCGGGAATCCCGGGAATCGTATTTACGATAACGGATCCGGACGGAAACCCGGTAACCGACGTGTTCGGGAATCCGGTGACGAGCGTCACAACGGATGTGTCCGGTGCCTATATGTTTACAGATCTTCCGTCCCTTCCTGTCGGGAAGAGCTACACGATTACCCTGGACACTGCGGCTTCTGCTGCGGCTCTTACAGGGTACACAGCGACGAAGTCCGGAGCCGGTACGGATCCTGCCAAGGATTCTTCTACAGGTTCGGCAGTTTCGGTCGTAGATCTTTCCTCGGACGGTGCGGTAGACAATACACTTGACTTTGGTTTCTATAAAGCATCCGTCAGCGTGGGAGATTATGTGTGGCTTGACGCGAACCGGAACGGTATTCAAGATGCCGGTGAATCCGGGATACCGGGAGTCGTTCTAACGATTTCCGGCCCGAACGGGGCAGCGGTCAAGCATGTTGACGGTACTTCGGTTGATCCCGTAACGACAGACGCATCCGGAGCGTATCTCTTTACAGACCTGCCGGTGCTTCCTGCAGGAAAGAGCTATACCGTTACCATCGATACGGCATCCTCTGGTGCCGCACTGACCGGGCTCGCCGCAACAACTGCGAATGCAGGCGCGGATAAGGCGATCGATTCTTCTTCAGGCAGTGCCGTGACAAAAGACCTTACATCCGATGGCGATGCGGACAGAACGATAGACTTTGGTTTCGTGATCCCTGCGCCGGTTCTTGGACAGATATCCGGTCTTGTCTGGGAAGACAAGAACAAGAACGGGATCCGTGAATCGGATGAACTTCCGAAAGCCGGAGTAACCGTTCAGCTTCTCGATCAGAACGATACGGTCATTAAAACGGTCGTGACTGATGCGACGGGTCGCTATTTGTTCGAATCCCTTCCGGAAGGAAAATACCGTGTCAAAGTCATTATGCCGTCAGACACGACGATCACATCGCCGAATCAAGGGACAGACGCGAACGTCAATTCCGATATTTCGCAGACGACGAAGCTTTCGAATTGGATCAACCTTGAAGCAGGAGGGAACGTCGTACAGGTGGATGCGGGATTCTATAAGACTTCCGGAAGTCTCGGTGCGGAAGCAACACCTACACCTACACCCACTGCAACGCCTGCTGCGGTTACGGGGAAAGCAACGAAAACGGGAGAGTTGGATACTCCGACTCTCGAGGTTGCCGGAATCCTTCTTATCGGCGCGGTGGGACTGATGATTGCGGTCCTTCGCAGAAAGAGGGAGCAGGAGTCCTGACATACCTCTCCTTTCATGCCATGAACATCGACGCCCCCGTTTTTGCGGGGGCGTTTTTTTATGCCCGTTTTTTCGAGGGCATTTTTTATGCCCATATTATTCTCGACAAAGGAATTTCATGTGAATTCTGAAAATCAATCAAATTGCGTTGTTTTTTCGACGTGAGATGTTGACATGACCGTGATATTCCATTAGTATAGTCGTAATCATACAAAGCATATCTGATTAGTAAGAATTAGAACGGAAGGAAAGGACAAAGAGAAATGATGCGAATGTGCCGATGTTTTTGTACGAATCGATTCTGCGTTCCGGGTTCGAATTTAGCGGCCGTGCGCGCTTAAGAAAGCGCTTTCACGAACATCAGGAATTTTACGTTCTGATAGATGGAATCCCCCGAAATCGCAGCTGTAGAGAAGACTATTGAAGGGGGACAATATGGCTATTGAATTAGAACAGGAATCTCTTGCTGATTTTTCACAACTTATCCGTTCGCATCCGTGTCTTTCCGAGGAAGCGCATGTGAAGTTCGGGCGTATGCATTTACCCGTAAGTTACGCATGCAATATTCAGTGTGATTTCTGTATACGAAAACTAAAGACCGACGAGACAAGACCCGGCGTCGCTTATAAGGTTATGACACCGGAAGAGAGTGTGGGCACCGTTCACAAAGCTCTAGAGCTTTGCCCTGATATCCGTGTGATTGGAATTGCGGGCCCCGGGGACACTTTGGCATCTCCGCATGCGGTGGAGACGTTTTCGCGCATTCACAAGGAATTTCCCGGCAAGATTCTCTGCCTTTCGACCAATGGTCTGATGCTGCCGCAGAATGTTGACCGGCTTTGGGAGGCGGGAGTGCGGACGATTTCGGTGACGGTCAATGCAGTTGATCCCGGAATACTCTCAAAGATCGTGAGCAAAGTCCTATGGGAGGGGAAAATTCTTACGGGGCTGGAAGCGGCTACTCGTCTTATTGATTCCCAGCTTTCCGGGATCCGGTTGGCGGCCGCCAAAGGTTTTCTGGTCAAGTCGAACGCTGTCCTTATTCCGGGTCTTAATGATGGTCATATCAGGGAAATTGCCCGGACGCTGTCCGGAGCGGGCGCGAGCATGTTCAATATCATCCCGCTTATTCCACAGGGGAAATTCAAGGATTATCGGGCTCCAGGATGTGCCGAACTGAATCTTGTCAGGAAGGAGGCGGAGGAGTATCTTCCGGTGTTCCGGCATTGCAAGCAGTGCCGTGCGGATGCCTGCGGAATTCCCGGCAAGCATGTGGAATTATCCGCATTGCTTTACGGATATGCGACGGAGAATACTTTTTCACACGGATAAGAAATGACTATAGATACGAGACTCCGGGTCGCGGTTGCGTCGAGCGACGGCGCGGTTGTCAATCAGCATTTCGGCCGTGCGCGGCAGTTCTTGATTTATGAGCAGCGGAAGGACGGCTCCTTTGAATGGTTGCGAGTCTTGTCGGTTAAGCCTCTTTGTGAGGATTTCTCGCATTCCGAAGACAATCTCCGTGAGACCGCCGCGCTTCTTGCGGATTGTGATGCCGTTCTGGTGAGCCGGATCGGAACCGAAGCCGATGATTACATGCGGCAGGCAGGTGTTCCCGTATATGTCATAACCGACTATATCGAGGGGGCACTTGCCGCACTGACGAAATATCTTGAGATAAGCAAATAGGAAGAAAAGGGGAAGAATCATGACAAAGAAGATTAAGCAAATCGCCATTTACGGAAAAGGTGGTATCGGAAAATCCACCACAACCTCGAACCTGACGGCGGCACTCTCGAAAATGGGCTATAAGGTCATGCAGTTCGGATGCGATCCAAAAAGTGATTCCACAAATACTTTACGCGGCGGCACATACATTCCTACCGTACTCGATACACTTCGCGAGAAGAATGTCGTCAAGGCAAATGACGTTATTTTCGAAGGCTTTAACGGCATTTACTGTGTCGAGGCCGGCGGACCTGCACCGGGCGTAGGATGCGCCGGACGCGGAATCATTACGGCTGTGCAGCTTTTCAAGCAGCAAAAGGTCTTCGAGGATCTGGATCTTGATTACGTGATCTATGACGTTCTCGGCGATGTTGTCTGCGGCGGGTTTGCTGTTCCGATCCGCGAGGGAATTGCGGAACATGTGTTCACGGTCTCCTCGGCGGATTTCATGGCTGTGTATGCCGCGAACAATCTTTTCAAAGGTATCAAAAAGTATTCGAATGCGGGTGGCGCGCTGCTCGGCGGCGTAATCGCCAATTCGATCAATCAGCCCTATTCAAAGGATATCATTGACGACTTTGTTCTGCAGACCAAAACACAGGTGGTTGAATATGTGCCCCGCTCGGTAACGGTTACGCAGTCGGAGCTTCAGGGCAAGACAACGATTGAGGCTTTCCCGGACTCCGCACAGGCCGCCGTATACAGACGTCTTGCCGAAAAGGTAGACGCACATACTGACTCTAAAGTACCGGAACCGCTCGATTCGCAGGAGCTTCGCGACTGGGCGGCCAAGTGGGCCGATCAGCTGCTGGCGTTAGAGACCGGCGAGATTCGTGTCAACAATGCATCCAATCTGTAACCGATGATAAGGAGGATGAATCATGGGTACTATTAATATCCGCGAACCCGAGGTACTGATCCGAGAGATTCGGTTGGGAACGATCACCGGATTTGAGGGGACGGCAGGCGAGCTCGTCGGGTGCTCTCACAGCGGCAAGCTCTCGGAAACGACGAGAAGTTTCGGACAGTGCATGGGCTGCAGTTCGGGAAATGCGTTCTGCCAGCTCTCGATGATTAAGGATGCGGCTGTGATCAACCACGCGCCGATCGGCTGTGCGGGCGACGCGTTCGAATTCAATTTCGTGTATCGTGTCGAACAGATGGGAAGAGATCTTCCGCCGGCGATCGGCCGCTATTTCAGCACAAATCTGGAAGAGAGGGATACGGTTTTCGGAGCGGTGCAGAAACTGGCCGATACCGCGCGCGAAGTGTTTCGCCGCGTCTCCCCGAAGGCGATTTTTATAACAACATCCTGCGCTTCGGGCATCATCGGAGACGATGTCGAAGGCACTGCCAACGAACTCACGGAAGAGCTTGGAATACCGGTCGTCGCATGCTTTTGCGAAGGCTTCAAGTCGAAGGTCTGGACCACCGGCTTTGACGCCGCGTATCATTCGATCGTACGCAAGATCGTAAAGCCGCCCGAGAAGAAGACGAACAAGGTGAATATCATCAATTTCTGGGGAAGTCATATTTTCGAGGATATTCTTCTTCCGCTCGGTTACGAGCCGCAGTACATCGTTCCGTTTACGACGATTGCCGAGCTCGAAAAGATCTCCGAAGCCGCCGCGAGTATTCAGATCTGCCAGACGCTCGGCACCTATATGGGCGCCGCTCTCGAACAGGTGTACGGTGTCCCGGAGATCAAGGCGCCGCCGGCGTACGGTATTGCGGGAACCGACAAATGGTTTCGGGATCTCGGCCGCGTACTGGACCGGTCAGCAGAAGTAGAGGAGATCATTGCCCGCGAGCATACACGTGTTCTTCCAAAAATCGAGGAATACCGTAAGAAATTCGCCGGGAAGACGGCCTATCTTACCGCGGGTGCGGCTCATGGTCACGCGATCATTGCACTTCTTCGCGAGCTGGGGCTCGACGTACAGGGTGCGGCTATCTTCCATCACGATCCGATCTATGACAACGGCGATCCGGATTCCGACCTTCTCGCTCATGACGTCAAGACATACGGTGACGTTCCGAATTTCAATGTCTGCAACAAGCAGGCGTACGAGCTGGTCAACATCTTAAGGAGAATCAAGCCGGATCTGATGATCGCGCGTCACGGCGGCATGACCATCTGGGGCGCGAAGCTCGGGATCCCGTCGCTTCTTATAGGCGACGAACAGTTCGGTTTCGGCTATCAGGGAATTCTCAACTATGCCGAACGGATTGAAAACGCACTGGACAGCCGTGAATTCGTATCGAATCTTGCAAGACACAGCAGCATGCCGTACACAAAATGGTGGCTGGAGCAGGATCCATTTCATTATTTGGGGGAGAACACACATGTCGAATCTTATTGAGCAGCCACGTTACTCATGCGCACTCGGCGTCCAGCAGACGGTTGTAGCCATTAAGCGTGCCGTTCCGGTATTGCACTCGGGACCCGGATGCAGCGTCAAGATCCAGGCTCTTCTCGGGCAGGGCGAAGGCTATGCCGGCGGAAGCACCATCCCATGCACGAATTCCGGTGAAGCGGAGATTGTCTACGGCGGTGAGAGACGCCTGAGAAGTGTCATCGACGGCGCGTTCGAGGTGATCGATGCCGATCTTTATGTCGTACTTACCGGATGTACTTCGGATATCGTCGGTGACGATGTCGGACAGATTGTGTCCGATTATCAGAATGAAGGGCGTCCGATCGTGTATGCCGAGACGGGCGGATTCAAAAGCAACAATTACGTAAGCCACGAGATCGTCGTCAAGGCCATTATCGATCAGTACGTCGCTCTCCACAATCCGGGCGGCCATGTGAAAAAGGGACTTGTCAATGTTTTCGCGACCGTTCCGTACCAGGATCCATACTGGGAAGGCAATCTTGAAGAGATCAAGCGTCTCCTCAACGGACTGGGACTTGACGTGAACATCCTTTTCGGGCAGAGGTCGGGCGGGGTGGAAGAGTGGAAGACGATTCCCGACGCGGAGCTGAATATTGTCGTCAACGCCTGGGTGGGTGTTGATATCGCCGAACACCTGAAGAGCAAATACGGTACGCCGTATCTTCATTTTCCCTGTCTGCCGATCGGCGGAATCGAGACGACGTCCTTCCTGAAACAGGTCATCGGGGCGGTTGGCTTTACCGAAACACAAAAGGCGGAGGCGCTTCAATTCATTGAGACAGAGGAAGAGGTTTACTACTCTTTTATCGAGCGGATGGCGTGCTTCATGCTGGAATTCCGTTACGGTATACCCCGCCATTTCTTCACACTTCTGGACGCCTCCTACTCGCTCGGGTTCTCCAAGTTCCTCTTAAACGAGCTCGGAATTCTTCCGGCACATCAATACATTGTCGACAACACGCCGGAGGTCTTTCAGAACGGGATTCGTGAGCAGTTTGCCAGAATTTCGAATCTTCGGGCGGCGGAAGTGTCGTTTGAGACCGATGCAGGAAAGATCCAGAGCGAGATTGCCGCGACGGAAATTACCGGCAGAAAACTGATTCTGGGTTCCGGCTGGGAGCGGGATCTTGCGAAAAAAGTCAATGCGGATCTTCTTCCGGTCAATGTTCCGATCAGTTACCGCCTGCTTCTAAACTGCGGGTACGCCGGATATAAGGGCGGTCTTCGTGTGATCGAGGATCTTTTCGATCGTGTACTCGATACCTATCGTTAATCGAGAAAGGAGGTGCGGCATGAGCTCACGGTTTGCCTTGGCCAGTACATCGGGAATTACCGTCGACGGACATTTTGCCCGGTCGGAAGTGTTCTATATCTATGATCTGGAGAACGGGAAAGCCCGTCTTCTGGAAAAACGAATCTGTCGATGTCCGGGCGGACATACGAAAGAATCAATAGACGAGAAAAAAGCAATTCTTGCGGATTGCGGATCGATCTTTGTCAACAAGATCGGAGCTGCGATCGCCGAGCACCTCATTCATTCGGGTTTTCGGGTCTATGAAGCTCCATTCCCGGTAGATATCGTTCTTCGGGAGATTGAAACCGGCAAAATATCCGTCGAAACGGACCATATAGGGGAGGATCCTTACGATGACACAGAAAGCAAATAACAGCCACAGCTATTCCTTTGAAACCGGACTTATTCACGGAGGCGTCGACGGTGACCCGAGGACCGGCGCCGTCAGTGTTCCGATCTATCAGACATCGACTTTTGCACAGGACGGACTTGGGTCTACACGGGCAGGATATGAGTATTCCCGTTCGGGCAATCCGACGAGAGAGGCTCTGGAGAAACTGATCGCCGAATTGGAAGGCGGTCGCGACGGGTTCGCGTTCGCGTCCGGACTTGCGGCGATTACGACCGTCCTCTTCCTCTTCAACGCCGGGGACCGGATTCTTATCTCCAACAATGTGTACGGAGGGACGTTCCGGCTTCTCGACAAGGTTTTTCTCCGATTCGGCCTTCAGTACAGCGTCGTTGACACATCGGATCTCGCGGCAGTCGAGGCGGCACTGACACCCGATGTCCGCGCGGTTCTGATCGAGACACCCGCCAATCCGCTCCTTACCATTACCGATATAGAAGCCATCTCGGCGCTTGTTCGCGAAAAGGGGATACTGACCATCGTCGACAACACGTTTATGACGCCGTATCTGCAGCGCCCGCTTCTGCTGGGTGCCGATATCGTCGTGCATAGCGCGACCAAATATCTGGCGGGTCACAGCGACGTTATTGCGGGACTTGCCGTAACCAAAGATCCGGAAATTGCATCGAGACTCGGTTTTCTTCAGAATGCCGTCGGCGCGATCCTGCAGCCGTGGGATTCGTGGCTTACGATCCGCGGAATCAAGACACTTTCCGTCCGCCTTGACCGCCACATCGCAAATGCCATTGCCGTCGCCGATTTTCTTCGCGATCATCAGGCTGCCAACGCCGTGTATTTTCCCGGATTCGAAGATTTCCCGGGTCATGACGTTCATGCGCGTCAGGCAAAGGGACCGGGTGCGATGATCTCGTTCCTCCTAAATCCGGAATATGATATCGAAATGTTCTTTAAGAATACCGGCATCATCGTATTGGCCGAGAGCTTAGGGGGCGTGGAATCGCTGATCAATCAGCCCTCGAGCATGACGCACGCTTCGATTCCCGAGGCAATCCGAAACAAGGTCGGAATCTCAGACCGATTGATTCGTATCTCGATCGGAATCGAAGACAAGGATGACATACTGTCGTCTCTTGCGGCGGCGTTTGAAGCGGCAAAGAAATAAGCGGGGGGACGCACCATGAATTATATAGAAGATATCCGTGATTTGATCGGATATACGCCTCTCCTTCATCTTCGTCATATGGACTTTCCGGAGAACATACATGTATATGCCAAGTTGGAGCTTATGAACCCCGGCGGATCGGTGAAAGACCGCATGGGAATCGCGATGCTTCGGGATGCGGAAGAGCGGGGCATTCTTCATCCGGGGTCGACGATCGTTGAGGCGACAGCCGGAAATGCCGGTATCGGAATTGCACTTGCAGCTCTCGGAAAAGGGTATCGCGTCATTTTTGCCGTACCCGAGAAATTCTCGATCGAAAAGCAGATGATCATGAAAGCGATGGGGGCAGAGCTTCTCCATACACCGCGTGCGGACGGTATGCAGGGAGCGTTCGATAAAGTAGAAGAGCTTTTACGAGAGATCCCGGATTCGGTCTGCCTGTCGCAATTCACCAATCCGGCCAATCCGGAGTCGCATTATGTCACGACAGGGGCCGAGATCTTCGAAGATCTTGACGGTCAGGTTGACTATGTCGTAGCCGGAGCTGGAAGCGGCGGAACCATAACAGGAATCCTGCGATGGATCAAAGAGCGAAACCCGGCCGTTAAAGGCATACTCGCCGATCCGGTCGGTTCGACGATGGGCGGAGGAGAGCCGGGCTGCTATCTGATTGAGGGGATCGGAAACACGTTTATGCCGGCAACCTTTGATCCCTTACTGATTGACCGGGTTATCAAGATCAACGACGATCAGGCTCTCCGGGAAGTGCGGCTTCTCGCAAAGCGGGAGGGAGTTCTGGCCGGAACATCGTCCGGCGCGGCACTGGCCGCCGTTCGGATCCTCTCGAAAGAAATTCGTGACGTGAATGTTGCGGTCATTCTTCCGGATCGTGGAGACCGGTACTTAAGCAAGAATCTGTTCCCGCTGGAGGAGGAAGCCGGGTCGATCGAATAATTCGAATCACACTTGAATAAAGTCGTTTATAACAAAATTCCGAAGAAGACAATCTGTCTTTTCCGGAATTTTTAATGTGCGTGAAAAGTGCCTCGCTGCGATTCTCTTAGGCGGTTTCATGTTTTATTTTTAAGTACAGACTGCTGTTAGGAATGCAATATTGGCAGGGAGCGGATGTCATTTCATGCATTTTTTCATATGCCAATAATTACCTCATATTTACAAGATAGATATATAGAAAACTATCAATATAGTATTAAATCCCAAGCGATTTGATGTCAACGGAGCGAGAATCTTTAGATCGATAAATATTATTTTCATTCATTGAAGGTCAACAAAGGGAAACAGCCTCTCGAACTTGATGCCACTCGAGAGGCTGCTTCCCCAAAAGGATGTCGGGCGATTCGGAACACGGCATCAGGATGAGTGATGCCGATCGGGTCAGTCATTACTTAGCCAACCTTTGCGGGGACGACGGCGTTGTTGTAGGTCGCTTCGATATAGGCACGGGTTGATTCGGACTCAAGAGCCTTGACAACGGCGAGGATAGCCGGATCGTTTGCGCGATCCGCACGGGTAACGATGATGTTGGCATAAGGAGAATCCGCATCTTCACGGAACAGATACTTGGTCGTATCGACGCCTGCCTCAAGTGCCTTGTTGGTGTTAGTAATATAGACGTCAAAGTCGTTTGCAAGCCCGATGATCTGAGCTGAGTCAATCTCGGTGATGGTTACGGGCTTAACGTACTCGGTGATGTTGGTGATATCGGCCTGAAGGCTGTCTTCGACGGACGGATCGAGCTTGATGAAGCCGGCCTCTTCCAGAATTTTCAAAGCGCGGTATTCGTTGGTCGGATCATTGGGGATAACGATCTTGGCATCATCCGGGATCTGATCGACGGATGTATATTTGTTGGAGTAGGCGGAGATTGGCTCAACATGGATTGCGCCTACGCTGACAAGGTCATAACCGTTTGCTTCATTCTCCGACTCAAGATAGGGGAGATGCTGGAAGTAGTTGAAGTCGACTTCCTTATTCTCGGTCTTTTCGTTCCATGTGGAGTCTGCGGCGGTGCTGACGATCTCGATCGTGATGCCCTGCTTTTCGAGAATCGGTGCGATATAGTTCAGAAGCTCTGCGTGAGGCGTGATGTCGGCCAATGCCTTGAGCGTTACGGGTTCTCCTGTATAGTAGATCTCATCGGCAGCTGCGGTGGTGTCTGCGGCTGTCGTCTCAGCTGCCGCAGTAGTAGCCGTAGAGTCCGAAGTCTCTGCGGCCTGTGCAGAGCAGCCGACCGTAAAAAGGCCGATGAGGACGGAAGCAAGTGCGAGTGTGAGAACCTGTTTTATCTGCTTTTTCATAATGCATACCTCATATTCTTTCTTTTGTTTAGATGATGTGCCATTTTTTCGATATAACGCGGGCAAACAAGTCTGCAATGAACTGAACGCCCATAACCATGATCACAAGAGCGTAAATGGTTGCGAAAAGGATGTCGTGCTGGAAACGGCTGAAGCCGTAGCGAACCGCAAGATCGCCGATACCGCCTGCACCGAAATTCCCTGCGAGAGCCGTCATGGAAATAAGCGCGATGAGTGCTACGGAGTAGGCCCGAATGAGGGCCGGAAAGGTCTCCGGAACCATGACCTCGAAGAGTATTTTGAAGTTGCCGCTGCCCATCGCTTTGGCCGCTTCAATTTTGCCTTTGTCGATCCCCAGAAGTATGCTTTCGACAAGCCGCGAAAACATGGGAACGCAGCTTGCGACGAGCGCTATGATACAGGCGTTCGATCCGTAGGATTGACCGGTGATCAGTCGTGCCAGTGGGAGCATGACGATGATCATGATCATTTCCGGGAGCGATCGCAGTATATTTACCGTGCCGGAGAGTACGACATTGGCCGGAAACAGAGACGGTACCAGGCCGGTCTTGCGGGTTGCGGCGAGAATGATTCCGATGATTGTACCGAAAATCAGAACAAAGATTGCCGAGATACTGACCATGTAAAACGTGGAGCCGATAGCGGGCCACATCTTATCCCAGATTTCCTTGCTGAAGGAGTGAAGAAAGACTGTCCAGAACGAATTCTTGAAAAGACTCATATTCCGTCGCCTCCTTCCTCAAACCAGCTGTTTTTCTGGAAATTCGCATTGACCTTCAGGAAAATTTTGCCCGTCACGGAGTTGGGATTTAAGAAGACGTCGCGAACAGAACCCTGTTCCCGGATCTCTCCCTCCTCGAGTATGGCCATCCGGTCGCATGCGTAACGGATCACTTCCAGTTCATGCGTAATCAGAATGATGGTGAGTCCCAGTTTCTCGCTGATGCTTTTCAGAAGATCCAAAACGGAAAGTGTTGTCTGAGGATCCAGAGCACTTGTAGCCTCATCACTTAACAGTACCTGAGGGTGGTTGATTAAAGCCCTTGCGATACCGACCCGCTGCTTCTGACCACCGGACAGCTCGCCCGGATATGCGAAGCGCTTATCGGTGAGTCCGACCAGCTCGAGCATTTCCGTCACGCGGCGGTCTTTTTCTTCGCCGCTGAGCTTTTCTCCCGAGAGGCTTAAGGCATAAGCAACATTGCCGTAGACCGTTTTCGACTCGAAAAGATTGAACGTCTGGAAAATCATCCCGATCTTCCGTCTTTCGGCGTTCAGATTCTTTTTCGAGAGGGACGTAATATCAACTCCGTCGATGTGGACCGTTCCCCTATCCGGTTCCTCCAGGCGGTTGATGCAGCGAACCAGGGTTGATTTTCCCGCTCCGCTGAAACCGACCACACCGAAGATCTCGCCGCGGCGAATATCCAGGTCAACGCCTTTCAGTACTTCAAGTTGTCCCCGATAACCGCCGAGAAGGCGTTTGTCGAGGGGAAAGGTCTTGTGCAGGTTCCGTATTCTGATCTGTATCTCTTTCGTCGGTATCATTCGCAATTCTCCTTTCCATAACCCGGACTGTATCTCACATGATGCCTCCGACGCTGCCGATACGGTCGGAAAGGAATATTCTGACGCTATTCATATCTGCCATCCTTTCTCCAATAAAAAAAGCAACCTTTGGATTATCCGCAGGCTGCCTGTCTGTCGTTTCTTTTGGTGCAGCCTGCGTAATTCAGACTGCATGTACTATGCGCCTAAATTCGCCTATTCATGTTCGCGTTGACACACATGTCACAGCACATGCACATATTCATAAGGTCATTTGAAAGATGTGAGCGATTGGCTGTTGTGTGTCTCATAGACGCCTCCTATAACCGAGTAAAACGATAGGAAAACTAGTACATAGCGGTATGTTAACGTATTTCTTTAGACGTGTCAACCATGAATCGATAAAATTGGAAAAAAATCAAAAAGTATGGTAAAACGTAAGAATATCAGTGTATGAATACATAAGATTAATAAAATAATAACGCATATCCGGTCCAAGCCGGCCGGAGCGGGAGGAATATGGAAATCAAGCTGCAAACGATCGGTCTTGTTCATTCACCGGTCACGGAAGGCGTCGATCATGATTGGGGAGAGGCCGTTTCACAGATTCATATTGATCCGGCATACACGGACGGGCTTCAGGGATTAAGCGACTTTTCGCACTGCATCGTTGTTTTCTATATGGACAGGTCGTCCTTTGATCCGGAAACAGATCTCCGAAGAAGGCCGCAGGGGCGTGCCGATATGCCCGAGGTCGGGATCTTTTCGCAAAGAGCCAAGCATAGACCGAACCCGATCGGAATTACTTCGGTCAGGATTCTTTCCGTAGAGGAGAATATTCTGACGGTTATTGGACTTGATGCGATCGACGGTACGCCGGTTCTGGACATCAAGCCCTATTTCCCGATATACGACTGTAAGCCGGAGGCCCGGACGCCCGAGTGGGTGGATCTTCTTATGAAGAACTATTTTTAACGCGAAAAGGAGAAATGCATGAATAATGAAGTAGAGTTTGAGTCCGAATTCTGTCATGTTGAATATGTGGAGAAGGACAACGTCGTTTTTCTTACCTGGAAAAGGTTCGCCCGTCTCGAAGATTACCGGACGCCGGCATTGTTTGCTCTGGATCTTTTGAGATCGAATCCGGACAGCAATTTTGTCGTCGACGCGAGAAACGGTTTCGAGGACGATCCGGCGGATGTCGACTGGGGCTTTACCGAACTTCTGCCTGGCATGGCGAAGACCGATTGCCGGTTCATTGTTTTCATTATGGAAAAGGTGTCGCCGATCGAGGGCGAAATGGACATGTGGACGCTTGAGTTCAGCAAGTATTTTACGGTTCTGAAAGTCGAGAGCTATGAGCAGGCGATCCGGGAGATCAGGGAGCATAGATAACGAGCGACGTTCTCTGTTGGCAAAGGAGCACAAGCGGTATGGAATTTTATCTTATCCTTATCGGTATACTTTTGTTTATCGGTGCGGTTCCTTTCGTCTGTGGTATCGTAATGATCAGTGGCGTATTACGTAAGAATGCGCGTCCAAATCCGAATCATAAGACCGACCTTGTCATTGGTATTTTACTTATTATAATCGGGGCATCTGTAGCAAATATCCCTTCGGCCTATGACGTCATCAATTTGGCAGGGACGGCTCAAACGATCCTGCGCGATCAGGATCGCCTCAATTTTTATAATGCCTATGTGGAGACCGACGCGAAGGTTGAGGCGTCGGAAGAATCCGCGGCTGAATCCGGGTTTGACTGTAACGGAATGCATTACTCACGGATAAACGACATGAGAGTCTCACTTCACGATCCTTACCGTAAAGAGGCCGCAGCCAATTTGGCGGACGAGAAGAAGACCCTCTTCCGATATGACAATCAATCCGGCTGTGATCTCTTGTGCCTTAAATACTCCGTATATTGCCCGGACGAACAGATGGATGCTCTCGACAAATTTTTCCGTGACGGAGAATTGATCTACGTTTGCCGCGGAAATAGAAGTTATGCGGAAAGCTTTGAGGCAAGTATTACGGACCGTTATTTCTTCAATATTTATGATTTGGACCCGTCTATCGTAGAAGCGTGTTCAGTTGACAACAATCAAAGCAGGCTCATTCTGGATTATCCGACAGAAGGATATACCATTACGCAAACCAGTAGGGACAATGAATTGGAGCGCTCTTTCTGTGTTGTGAGAGGGGCAGACGGGGAAGTCTATATTCGCGATCTTTCAACGCTTTCTGGCAGCGATACTTCGGAAGCTGTCTATCGAGTGATTGATCCGTCCGTCAGCCGATTTTTTCTTGACCTTAACATGGAAGTCTATGCAGATGACTAAACCTTCTCTAGTAAGCCGCTTCAACGATCGGCAGCTGCTCCGTTCCCGTTGATTCCCCGAGAATCTTATGAATCCGGTCATAGGATGCCTGCATTTCCTCTGTACTTGTCTCAAAGGCTTCGGGTTCAATCAGTCCTTTCAAGACCGGAACGATGTAGTGCGTCAGGAAGTTTCCGTCGGGAACGCGGACGACGTAGGTCGGTATATATTCGGCGAGTTCAATCCTGACACCTTCGTCGGTCTTCAGCAGCGTGATTCTCGTAATCACACCGTCCTGGGCGTTCCCGGAGGTGCCGAGCGTTCCGAAATTCATGTTGTGCAGGAAATTGCCGAGTGAGTAGAAGACGAGCGTGTTTTTCCCGGTGACCGAAGACGTTAGGACCTCGGCTTCTTCGAGAACATGGGGATGGTGGCCGATGATCAGATCGACGCCGCCGTCCGCGAGGTCCTGCGCCACGTCACGCTGCCACTGGACGCTCTTCGTATTGTATTCCTCGCCCCAGTGGACCGACAGACAAATGAACTCCGCGCCGTCGCTCTTAAGCTTATCAACACGCGCGAGAATCGCGGCAAGATCCGTCTCGTATGACGCTTCCCGGTACGGATTGAAGGAACAGACCAGATCTTCGGCGCCTTTGGGCAGATAGATGCCGTTGATGGTTCGATTGCTCTCCGTTCCAATCGTCTCGAAGGTGTAGTTCAGGAATCCGACCTTTATGCCGTTCAGATCTTCAATCGTATCCATCGGACTTGCCGTATCCGGCCGCGTTCCGATTACGATGAAACCCTTTTCGCGAAAAACCGTCGCCGTACGGATCAGGCCGTCGAGACCTTTGTCGATACAGTGATTATTTGCCGTGCCCATGATGCGAAAACCGGCTTCGTACAGTGCATCCGCGATCTCATCGGGCGCGGAAAAGGACGGGAAGCCGCTGTAGGGCGGGCCGGCCAGCGTGCCTTCGAAATTGGCGAAAGCCATATCGGACTGTTTGAAAATAGCAGAAACGTATTTGAAGTCCGGTGTGAAATCGTAGACAGGGTCCGCTTCGCCGGGATTGGTAAGACCGTCGTCGATTACGGCTTTATGCATCAGGATGTCGCCGACGGCCGTGATCGTCGCACGGATTTCCACCGGCTCCGGTGTCGGGGTTATGGTGGGCGTCGGAGTGGGGGAGACAGAAGGAGTCGGTAAGAGTTCCGTCATGGTTTCGGAAGCCGCAGTCTCTGTTTCATCCGCCGCGCTGAATTCCTTCGGCGACATTGCATTTCCGAAAAGAAGTATGGCCGCCAGAAAGGCCAGCGTGCCGAAGATCAGACGTCGCAGTTGGTGGTGTGAGGCTTTTTTTCCTTCGGAAACAGTCTTGGGACTGCGCGGTTTATCGCCCATTTTTGATACTCCAATTTTAGCGGCAAATGTTCTTCTATAGCTTCATTTGAATTGTATTTTTTAAAAAGGAAATTGTCAATTTAATGCATCATCGCCAGACAGTTTTTTCGCGAAACATCTGTCCTAACGCCAACACGACGGATATATTACCGAAAATGATTAGAGTGATGCGTACCGAACGATTTGCTGATAGAATATTACTTATGTTGTCAGAAACGTCAAATGGTTTGATGACACTCCGGTTCATGAAGACCGGACACTATTTTCAACAAGAAGCGAGGTGATGCCGTATTTTTTCGCCGACATATCTTTGCATCTGCCTATACTCCATGCTTCAACTGGCATTTCTGATCTATTTAGAAACGACCCGCCTCAATACGCGGCCGGGCCAGAAAAGATATTATCTGTGGCTTCTGCTGATTACGTTTCTTTCCTTCGCGGCAGATATGATGAGCAGTATAGAGGCGACTTCCGGTGTGTTTCTTATCATGTCGACGGCCGGCAACTATCTGGAGATCAGCCTCAATACACTGCTGATTCCGGTTTTTTACCGATATCTCTGTGATCGAATCTTCAATCTGAACATGAAGGTCAAGCACGCCATGGATTATATTCTCTGGACCCTCACGGTGTTTGTTGTGGGTCTTGTTCTATCAACGGCGGTTACCGGCTGGATATTCTATTATGATGAAGCAGGTACGTACCACCGCGGCCCGCTGTTTCCGCTCCTCATGATCACTTTTTTTGTCATGATGGTTCTTGTGGAAGGATTTCTGATCAGTCAGAAGCGAAAAATCGAGTCGCATTATTTCCATTCACTTGTCCTGTTTCTCGCCGCACCGCTGGTCGGCTGGGGAATGCAGTTTCTTATTTTCGGTCTGCCGTTCTCGCTTCTCGGAATTACGTTTGCCGCCCTGGTACTGTTCACCAATATTCAGAACCGCAATATTGACAGAGATTATCTGACCGATGTTTTTAACCGGAAGGCGCTCGACGGTTATATTCGACGCAAAATTGGATTCTCCTCGCGGCATAGGACTTTCTCGGCCATTCTCCTGGATATCGACGATTTCAAGTCCATCAACGACCATTTCGGCCATTCGGAGGGAGATGCGGCACTGATTGATACCGTTCGGATTCTTCGCGAAGCCCTTACTTTTTCCGATTTCATCGCGCGTTACGGCGGCGATGAATTCTGCATCATTCTCGACAGCGACGATCCGCAGGCGGTTAAGGATACGATCAACAGAATCGGGGTTTGCCTTAGAACCTTCAATGATAAGAAGGGAAAGCCGTACACGCTTAATTTCAGTATGGGCTACTCGATCTATGAACTGACCGACAGCAACGGTTTCGAGGAATTCCTGCGCGAAATCGACCAGAAAATGTACAGGAACAAGCTGGCTCAGAAGTCGTCCTGTATCATAACCGAGTAAAGGACGGGGGAGGGACATATGCCGAAAGCGCGAAAAATGCTGACAGACTGGAATGCGCCGTATCTGGTGCCTATCGTAAAGGCGATCGAGACGCAGAGCAAAGCAACTCTGGCCGGATGGGCGATCAAGTATTCCGAGCAGGTCATGCTTCCTATATGGGTAAAATACGATCCCGCCGACATGCGTCCGCAGGACGCTTTGCGCGCAGCACGGGAATGGCTGTCCGGAACCTTGAAGCTCCCGGAAGTGAAGCCGTTGATCCTTGCCTGTCATGCGGCCGCCAGAGATGCGGCTGACAATCCGGCGGCACAGGCTGCCGCAAGAGCGATCGGACAGAGTGCGTCAACGATACATTCGGCCCGGCACAGTGTGGGGCTGCCGCTGTACGGCGCTTTGGCCACAGCATACGATGCGCTCGGGACAAAGCCATCTCCGGATCAGCTGGAGCAATACGTATCCGATGAGTGCGGGAGAATGCTTGCCGCGCTTAAATCTGTCAGCGTCGAGGACGAACCGAACCCCGCGAAATTCAATTGGAATTGCTAGAGCGACGGGCGGGAAGTTTTCCGCAATACGGCTCGAAAAGTCGTGAATTCGCCGTCGGATAGTTTCATTCGTTTGCGAAAAAAGGTAAAATAAAATTGCATAATTTTGAAAGGAGCACTTCATATGGGTAAGTTTATTATCAGAAAAACCAATACCGGGTTCATGTTTGATCTGCTCGCCGCGAACAGTCAGGTTATTGCCACATCTCAAGTCTACTCCGGTGAATCCACCTGCATCAAAGGGGCGGAAAGTGTCGCTGCTATTGCCGAAACCGCTCATCTTGAGGACCAAACGGCCGACCCCGTTGTGGAAGCCGTGAATCCCAAGTTCGAAGTCTATCTGGACAAAGCCGGCGAATACCGCTTCCGTCTGAAGGCCAGAAACGGCGAGAACATCGCAGCATCGGAAGGCTACAAAGCAAAAACATCCTGCATGAACGGCGTTGAGAGTGTTCGTAAGAATGCGCCCGGCGCACCGGTCGAGAAGAATTATTAAGTCAGGAGGAAGTTTATGGATATTAAAGCGAAAATTGACGAAATCGTCGACAAGGTGAAGAACGACAAGAATTTTGCTTCCAAATTCTCAAGCGACCCGATCAAGGCAGTCGAGTCCGTCATCGGAATGGATCTGCCGGACGATCAGATCAAAGGTGTAGTTGACGGCGTCAAAGCCAAAATCAGTGTTGATAAGGCCGGAGATGCTTTAGGATCGATCGGCAAGATGTTCTGATCGCAATTATTATGAGTAAATAGTTCGATATGGCTGAGGGATTTGTCTCTCAGCCATTTTTTCTGGGTTTGTCTCAAAACGAAAACCCTGTCTCGAGATCGCTTCCGCGAAGCAGCTTAAGCTCAACAAGTATGGTAACCCTTCAGAATTTAGATTATAAGTTTGAGAGAAAGTTCTTTTGCATTTTTCGCTGCATATGCACAAAACGCCCTACCGATCGGACATTTTTCTGAGCTTGATGGGTAATCATTGACGAATTATCTCGTTGCAGCACATTGATATACATACGAAAATGGCTGGAATCGATGATTTCGTATGTGCATCATTGATAAATAAACGCAATTCTGCTCATAGATGCACATACGACATGGATTGATTAACAGATTTTGTAGATAATCATTGACGAATAAATAGAATTCTGCTCATTGATGCACATACGAAACCCTTACTGGAAACACATCTCGTATGTGCATTTCGCTTTAGAGGATGAACCGGCTATATATTCTCGAACGCCAGTACATGTAATCACACGCGAAAAGCACCCAACCATATGTACCGGCGGCACCGACAAATGCACGTCTGTTCAATGACTACCCGCCAATCTAGAGAATCTAGATTTGACGGGTATTTTCTCAAACTTTCGCGATTCCAGCCTAGGAACGCATGCGAGGAGGCAGTATTGGACATGCTACTTCCCGTATTGACAAGAGAGAACTCCTGCCGGAAAGCACTTTGTCACGGAACAAGCGTAAATTCTGCCTTGCTTAGCAAAGTTGATGAAAAGCGGCGCTATCTGATTTAGCTATTCCGATATATCACTTTGCGAGAAATAGCGGTATTATAATACTGATTAAGAAAAGCATCCAAATCATGAACGATAGGAGGGCGATGGTATGCGAGTTCACCGCCTGATTATGGCAATACTTATAGCGGGTCTTTTGTTGTGTACGGCAGCTTGCGCTTCTTCGACCACTGAAGCAGTCCCGAGCGGTTCCCGTGACGAGGATATCGGCTATGCATACTTTAAAGGTTATGCGCTGGCAGATATCACTAAAGATTCAGCAGGTCAGTTCTATGTCAAGAATCAGATCCTTTTATCAGCCGAAAAGAATCTGACCTATGAAGATGTCAGTGAAATCGCATTACAATACAACGCGGAAATCGTTGGATATCTCGAAATAGCTAACGATTACCAAATTGAAGTACAGAAAGACGTAACGGCGGATGATCTATCACGGATCATTTCCGAATTGAAAAAGAACCCCGATATAACGGACGTATCGCTCAATTTAATAACAAAAACATTGGCTATGAGAATGGATGCGAATGAGCCGGCAGTAGAAGTATACTATGCGGCACAGGAACCTGCTATTTCACTCGACGGCTCCGAGCCGTATGCCATCTTTTATCTTACCTACGGATTCGATTGTGAGAATCCGTATGGAGATGTTTCGGGTGTTATCCTTTATGCAGATGGCCGCACACAAAGTTACAGGTGTCCCTCTGACTTAGAGGAATCGTCTTTTGATGTAGATCAACTCGTCTCCGATCCCGAATCTTTAGCCTGGATCAAATCCTGGCAATCTCCATCAACCAAGAGCGTTGATGATATATTCTCTCAGCTTAAAAATATCGATCCGAATTCCGTTTCAAGAATCTCTATAGAAACTGTCTGTAACGGAGGTGTCATTCCGGAACAATCGCAGGCAGTGTATATTCTATGGGCTTATTATGTTCGGCCTAATGGAGAATATCAGAGACTGATACTTGACGAGAAAGGTGTGTCTGCTTCTAATTTGGTAGATCCGAACGCGAAAAAAATATGTACATGGTTTTTCGAGCAGCAAAGTACATGGGGATTCAAAGTGTTTACGCAAATATGGTAACGGATTCCCCATGCCTGTGATACTCGAAAAGCAAAAAGAGTGAACGCAATGAATGAGAATTGCGAGGATGTACGATCGTGAAAAGGAACATTGCTATTCTACTAGCTGTAATTACTATCTTAACTACCGCATGTGCAAAAGCCCCTACATTTCCTAAAAGCGATTATATATCGACTCCAGGTCCTACTACGACCACAGAAACAACTCCTACCTTGGAACCTACCCCGAACGGTTCCTAGAATGAGGATATCGGATATGCATACTTCAAGGGATTTACGGAAGACGATGTCGCCTACGACGGCGCGGGTGTCTATTATGTGAAAAACCAGATCCTAGTATCAGTCGGAAAGGACCTGACCTTTAAGGATGTAAGCGAAATAGCATCCAAGTACAACGCCGATATTGTAGGTTATCTGGAAATGGCGAATCAATATCAGATTGAAACACGGACGGATGTCACATTAGAAGAACTGGACCGGATCATTACCGAGTTGAATGAGAACCCGGACATATCACTGGCTTCCTTGAACACGACATCGGGTGTGCGGTCTCAAGGGGACGGTTCGAAAACGAAAACGTCTTATAGAATACCCGAAACAACCATATCGCTCGAGGGTTACGAGCCGTGTGCCATTCTGTATATTACTTCCGGAGGAGTTTATCATGGAGGAAATGTATCGGGTGTCATTTTCTATGCGGATGGGGAGTACAGTCCGATTTGTGTGCCCATTAGAAACTGATACAAATTATTTCAATGAGGATAAACTTGTTTCCGATCCGGAGTCGTTGGCTACGATTACACCCTTACAATCTCCGGACATGGAGACAGTTGACGATATATTCTCTCTGCTAAAAGATGTTGACCCAAATGCAGCAACAAAAGTTACAGAAGAAATACAAACGGAGATGATTACAACGGGTGAATTGTACATGGATTATGATCTTTTCGGTTACTATGTAAATTCAGAAGGAGAGTATCAGCGCTTGCTGCTTGATTCAAAAGGGAATTATTTCAGTAGTCTTATGGATCCAAACTCAAATAAATTATGTGCATGGTTTTATGATCAGCAAAGCACATGGGAATTCGACGTGTATGAGCCATAAATCTATGGAATCGGATTTCTGAAAATGCCGTCTCAAATTGTGACCGTTTTTTGTTGACTAATACGAAAAAGCCTTCTCGGCAACTCCACAGGAACGTAATGCACATACGAAATGAGCTTCCAGCTGGTGTCTCGTATGTACGGCAGCCTTACCGGCACCTCCACAGGAACGCAATGCACATACGAAATGAGCTTCCAGCCAGTGTTTCGTATGTGCGGCAGCCTTCCCGGCACCTCCATAGGAACGCAATGCACATACGAAATTAGCCTCCGGCCGGTGTTTCGTATGTGCGGTGGCCTTCGCAGCGCCTCCTCAGGAGCGAAATGCACATACAAAATGAGCCTCCAGCCGGTGTTTCGTATGTGCGAAGGCATTCACAGCAGGGCCCGTTCAAACAGCAAAGAGTAAGCCGGTACGCTTCCTTCTTGAGGAGGCGCACCGGCTTCTTTATAACGTTATTTCTGTGCTTCAGACGTACCATTTGCGATTCCGTCCGAGAACGGCGAGCCGATAAGCTCTCTCATCTCCCGACTAGCAAGCGATCTTCAGGCTTTCTTCCGAACCGGAACCCAAATCTCACAGTAGTAGTTCTCATCCTGTGTGCCGTTCTTGTAGTCGCTTGCGGGGCTGTACATCTCGATGTCGTAGCCGCCGGCGATCTCGTAGTCCCGGCTGTTGGGGAGCCATTCGGAGTAGATCTGCTTGTTGACGTTCTGCAAGGCGAGAGGCATCGCGCCCTTGCAGGGAAACACGGCCCAGGTGTGCTTGGGAATCGTACGGCAGACAAATCCGTCGGGGATGTCCTTCCAGGGCAGGTAGTTGTCGGCGATCAGGTACTCGAACTCGTCCGACTTGTCGGCGGACTCGATGCAGACACCGTACATGCCGCAGACTGTTTTGCACTTGTCGGTCTGGTAGTGCTCGGCCCAGAACTTCGGGATCTCCGTGAAACCCGTCTCGTTCTTGAACATTCTTGCGACACCCATGATCGTAAAAGACTCTTTTTCGACTATTTTGTAATCCATAATAAAACCGCCTTCCAATGTAAATTTGATTTTGAGCGGGGCGTAGGATCTTGCCGTCGCTCCTTCTTTTCGAACAGCGGAGGGCGTGACGCCGTGAAAGCGAACAAATGCCTTGCCGAAGCTGTCGGGTGAGTCGTATCCGTATTTCATCGCGATATCGATGACTTTTGCGTCCGTCGCAAGGAGCTCGCTGCCGGCAAGCGTGAGTCTGCGAAGGCGGATATACTCTCCGACCGTGATTCCGCAAAGAAGTGCAAATGCTCTCTGGAAATAGAAGCTTGATACGTGGGCCTGCGCCGCGATGTCCTCCGGGGGGAGTTCTTCGAGAAGATGATTCTCGATATAGTCTACTGCGTTGCCCATTCCTTCTATCCAGTTCATTGTCATGCCTCCTCGTTCTTGAGTTCTATTTTATTCGATGACGAAACGGATTGCCCGACATCTTGTGCGGAGTTTTGTCGATAAATGGATTCCTTTTATAGGATACAACAGTACTGAGTTTGTCAAATCACAATACTGTCGTTCTGCAGATGCTTTATCCTCCGAACTGAAAGGAGAACGGACGTTCCATGACATATTGGAAGGACTTTCCATCGTCACTCCAGTAAACATTGACAGTCGCCGTATTAGGTTCGTACGAGCTTTCAAAGCTGTCTTTGGATTCGCTGTTATACTGCCAGTATACGACGCCAAAATCTCCGGTTCCAGACATATACGCCTTCTCTGCTATGAGCACCGGCTTTGAGCCCGGGATTTCTTCTACAGCATACAGGTCACCAAAAAGTCTTAGATAGTAATCACTCGCTATGTCTTCGTCGTGTCCTTCGGGAAAAGTAAGGAAATAGAGAATATCCGGTCCTTCCCGCTCGAAAAGCTGAGCGTTTACAACATTTGACGCAAGGAGTTCCCCTTTTGTCGTGTCAAATGAACCGAATGTGACATATAAGTTATCTATATATGCGGCCGGATCAGAATCCATTCCGGTTGATTCTGAGGGAGACAGGTAATAGAGAGTCTGATCTTCCGTTGCATAAGCAGAAGTAACTGCCGGTATTTCTACAAAATCCGGATCCAGATAATTCTCGCTGATTGTACAGCCATCGTTGCCGCGAGTAATTAGAACATTACCGGAAAGACTACGATCATATGAATATTCGGGCAGAGTATATTCTGTGACTTTCATTTGTTCATCGAAAAACATCAGATCAAAATCTCCGGCTTGAAAAGGCGTATAACAGAGATTTTTTGTTCCGTAGACGGAGGTCATGATATAGGAGCGCGCGGAATCTGCGATCCTTTTATAGAGATAGTCCTGAATATCGTTATAAGGGGATTTCCCTATAAAAGATCGTACCGGGAAGTCGCTTATCTTGTAAGGATCGCTTCCGGACATGGAAAAGTATGCAGATCCGTCCGAATTGAATACGATTTGAGTCTGATCGATATTGAAGAATAAAGATTTCACTTCATAATTGCTTTCAAAGCCGTCGGGAAGAGACAGCTGCCTGGATACACCGTTGAAGCTTACTAAGAGGATTTCGCCTTCTAAAGTTTTCTTCATGTAATAGATGGTCCCGGCATCGTCGGAGATTGCGGCACAATAGCTGTCAGTATCAACGATGGTCGGAGTTTTACCGATCACAAGGGAGTAACAGGTGAGTGCGTCAGGATCGTCGACTTTATAGAACGTCGTATAGGATATAGAATCTCCGCATGGCGAAATCGTATAAAGACGACCGGCACCTCTTACAATAAGGCGGGATATGCCTGTAACGCAGTCATAATAGTAAAGATCACCGCCAATTCCGTGCTCGTATTTTGGAGTAACCAGATAGAGGATGGCACTCCCGTCGCCTGACAGATGGAAAGAATCAACATCGGATGCAATTTCGACTTGGGCCGTTCCGTCTGTATATACGAGACGTCCCGAACCATACGTATTACAGTCGAGCTGGATAGCCAGGGAAGAACCGTCCATAGCATATTCAACCTGACTGACTGGATACGATAAGGAACTGCTATACGAGTCAAAATGGGCTATTGTGCCGCTGATAAGAACCGGCTCTTTTCCATTGCCGATGACGGATATAGACGTTGCATTAGCTTCGATATACAGATTCTCCGCGTACATATTCGTCTGATTTCCCGACATGTCGAAGAAGATCTCCGGTGATTTGGTCGCTTCAGGCGATATGGCAGGCATTGTTGTCGTTTCGGACGCCGCCGCTGCAGCCGTTGCTGAAAGAGCGGACCCTGTACCGTTATCAGTAGTGGTTGCAGGCGGCGATTCCCTTGTTTGACCGCAGGATGCAGCCGCGGCCAGAAGAAGGGAAAGAAGGGCTATGACAAGACACTTCAAGGTGATTCGATTCATATCGGTTCCTCCCGTATAGGATTCAGCTGCGATCCAGTGTGAAAATCTTCACCCCATGAAGGCCGTCATCGGCAAAATAAACGTCTTCGGTGGGTGCCTCCGTTTCAAAGCTGTGCATGTTCTTGTAGTACACCAGACCCGCATCGCAGATGTCCATGTCATATACGCCTTTGTCGATTACGACGGGTTTCGCACCGGGAATATCTTCAACGCAGCATAAGGTAAAGGTGCCATCCTCAAGCCTGTCTTTTAAATAGTAGACATAGGAAGTGTCTCCGACGACCGTGGTATTCAGATCGTTAACATACGTATCGATTTTGACGGGTTCGTCGGATCCCCGGATCCTAAATAACTGTTCGATGTCGTTTCGATAATAAACGGTATCGCCCGCGGTAAGCAGGGCATACCAGATGTATTTATCATCCAGGATCTCTTGAGAGCATGCCGGATCGGCGAAATCCGATAGGAAAGTATATGTGTTTTGATTCGGATTGTCACTGGCATCGTGCGAATAATACAAGAGTGCTTTCCCGCCTTCCGACAGACAGCCTTCCGAATACTCGCTTACGGGAAAGAAAAATACATTCAGATCCTGATCAAAATAACTCAGTATATTTCCGTTGCGGAAGAGAAGATTACATAGATTTTTATCGTCAACGAAGTAGGGAGCTATGGTTCGGCCGTTTATTTTTATCAGCCGCGCAAAAGAATCGTTCGCGTAAGATTCGGGATTTGTATCCACAACGTCACCGCCCGTGGCCCTGATCGGCTTTCCGCCGTTCATGGAAAAATAGTAAGTGCCGTTCATGGGAAAAACAACCTGTGTGCAGTCGCGATTGAACGTGAGGACCGATGTCTCAAGTGTGGCAGATTCGTCGAGAACGACGATGCTTCCGGAGTGGTTTACGCATAATTCTTTTGAGGTGTCACTGCCGCCATAATAATAGACGACGGAGCCGTCATCCGTGAGTGCCAGGGGATAACAGGAAGTGCCGATCTCCTTGGGTTCGCCACCGATAGAAGCGGCATAACAGAAATACTCTTTTCCCTTGGAGTAGCTGATATATTTCCCTGAAGGAGACAGGGCGAAGCATTCCGTTGCGTCTTCTGTAATCCGCGTAGATTCCTTGGTGCGATAATCCCACACAAAAAGATTGCCGTCACGGATATAAGCAACCGTGCTGCCATCGCTGGAAATGCAGAAATATCCGGAACAAGCAGATATCTTATACGCTTCTGAACCGTCAAAACACATAAGATTTGAATTTGTACTGCCTTCTTCATGAACGAGAAAAACGATGGCCGTCTTGTCCATGGAATAAGCATAATCTTTTATCACGGCTGTTTCTTGAAAGGAGAAATTTGCAATTGGACTCCACATAGAGTAAATATCGGTATCTTTAAATATTCCGTCGATATAATAAGGAGAATTTTCTCCCCCGAAAATAACCGCGCCGTCCTCGTTGGCGAGATACGCCAGTTGATAAGCCGGCTTTTCCACATCGCTTTCCGTAAGATCAAATGTGTATTTTGCAAAAGGTACTTCGGTCGGAAGCGGGGAAGCGGTGCCCATCGAGATTATATCAGAAAGCGCAATTTCCTCTGCCGAATTTACGGAAGAACCGGATGAGTTTTCCGGATCTTTGATTGAGCAGGCGGATAGAACTCCGAACGCAAGGATGAGAATCAGAAAAACCAGAAGAGCCGGGAGACGGCCGCTTCCGGGGATTCCGGAAAGAACCTGATCAGGAGTATGGATCTTTCGAAGTATAGAAGAAACTCTTTTTTCAACAAATGTATCCTTACGTTTCCTTATCATATTCTTCCCCCCCCGGAATCATTGATTCATTCACATGGTTGACTGCCCCGAACCGGTGCTTTTAGATGAATGTATGAATTAGATCGGATGAAACCAGGACCGATAAATATAACATTATGATTATATTAGAAGTAAAAATAGATTTCAATCACTATCTTTATCGCAATCAATATGTTCACGAACTGCGTTTGAGTCAAAGAATCTTGATACAAAAAATTCACGAAATGGACAGAATGACTTTGCAAGATGTAAACGGATCACGAACAATTAGACTCGATTTTATGTTATTATAAATATAATTGTATAAAATAAAATATGTGGAACAATTAAATATGGATAAGCAGCTGAATGGAGGTTGTGCCATGAAGCAGTTATTTCTGGTTTCACAGGAAACGATATTATTATGGATCATTCTTATAGCTATTCTGGTTTTTTTTGCTGTCAGACAAATTAATAATCTATATCACTATCTGAGGCCATATCGCGTCCAATCGAAGAAGGAAGAGTGGCTGAAGCATCTCGAATCGACTCCGGGCGGTGAAAACAGTGAGAAGATGATGCGGAGACTTGCAAAGAAGCAGGTCCTCCGCAGACGCAAGCACAGCAGTGTTCTCAAGAATGCGCAGTGGAGGATTTATCTGAATCTTCAGTCTGTGCGCCGTCAGCTCAGCAAGACGCCGGCGAGAACAATTTCGACGATTCCGGCTTCCCTTTGGATTTTCGACAATTACAATCTTCTTTACCGTGAGATCAAAAAGCTGCACGGAACAGGAGTCATGCGCGAACTCTCCCAGCTTCCGAATCTGGAAACCGGACTCTCAAAGAGCTGTCCCCGCATATACATCATTGCACGGGTGATTATTAATGCTACGAACAATCACCCGCAGGAGAACTCCATCATCACACTGCTGAACGCATATCAGCTTGAGAAGGAGCTTACCTCGAAGGAGCTGTGGTCTTTCGGTACAGTCATGAGCGTCTGCCTTCTGGAAAAAGTTGTAAATGAAGCGGTCATTCTGATCGAGGGCATCAAGATCAAAATTCAGGCCGGACAGGCTGCCGATCGCATAGGGATTGCTGTTCGCAGCGGGGCTAAGAATCTTAACGAGCTTCTGGAAAAAGAAATTGCCGGGAACAAATTCTTGAGCGATAAATTTATCGCGTATTTTTTCTTTTGCCTCAGAAACATGTCAGTTGATGAAACGGATGTTGTGAAATGGTTCTCGGAAACGAATGACATGGATCAGGATGCCTATCTCCGGCAGATTGCCGAAATGGTAAACAAGGAAAGGCAGATCGAGGCAATGGCTGAGTCGCGGATTAGTTCGCTGATCATTAGCCTCAAGGAAATGTGGGAACTCAATTGGGAAGAGGCATTCAAGAATGTCTCGAAAATAGAAGCATTACTGGAATTGGATCCCGACGGTGTTTATTCGATGTCCGATGCAAATACCCGCAGCAGATATCGCATACGCGTCGAGAAGTTAGCTGCAAAATACAGAATAAAGGAATCTCAAGTGGCTGAAAAGGCCTTGCAGCTTACAAGAACAGAGCCTACGGACCCTTTGCTTACGCTGCCGAATCATGTCGGAACCTATCTGGTCGGAAACGGCTATCCTCTTCTGGTTGACATGCTGAGAAACAGACCTGCACGGCCGCTCAAACCACATAACCATAAGCGGCTTCTGCGCGGGATTCTTTATTTGACAGGAGTATTCGTTATTGCAGGTGAACTGCTCATCTGGGTGAGTAACACGACCGGTATTCTATTTACGCAACATCCGCTGATTGCAGTCTTTCTTCTCATACAGCTGGGAATTCTTTCCGTAGGTATTGCGATCCATCTGATCAATACCGTTTTCACACGTCTGATCCATCCTCTGCCGCAGCTTGCGATGGATTTCTCGCAGGGGATACCGGATGACTGCCGCACTTTCGTCGTCATGCCGGTCATTATCGGGAATGCCGCAAGCGCACGGACGTACGCCGCGCGGCTCGAAAAGTATTACCTCGCCAACAAGGATTCAAACTTGTACTTCGCCATCCTGGGCGACTTGAAGGATGCCGATGCAAGGGTGCTTGAGGAAGATGATGCGATCCTGGAGGCGGCGGAGACTGCAATTCACGAACTCAATAGCAGATACCCCGGTGCTTTTTCGCGATTCTCTCTGATACTTCGCGAACGTCAATGGAACGGGAAAGAAAAATGCTGGATGTGCTGGGAGCGAAAAAGAGGGAAGCTCGAAGAACTCAATGCGATGCTGTCCGGCGAGGAGGGCGTTGCAGTTGACGTTCGCGTCGGTTCGCCGGAGATGTTTTCCGGTTTGCGCTATGTCATAACACTGGATGCGGACACCGATATGATTCGTGAAAGCGCGGCGAAGCTAGTCGGAATTATGGCGCATCCGATGAATTATCCTGTAATTGATGAGAAAAGCAGCCGGATCACAAGCGGTTATGCGATCGTCCAATCGGAGATCTGCTCAAGGGTTACGGATACCAATGCCAGCTTCTTCACACGGCTTTTTACCGGCGAATCAGGTATCGACAGCTATTCGACAGTCGTATCTGACTTGTATCAGGATACGTTTGACGAAGGCATTTTTGTCGGAAAAGGCATATACGATTTTCGCGTTATGCATCGTCTTCTGCGCGGTATGATCGCGAAAAACACGGTTCTGTCTCACGATCTGCTTGAGAGCAGTCTGACAAGGTGTGCTTTTGCAAGCGGCATCCGAATGCTCGATACGACGCCTCCTAATGTAGCCGCATTCGCAAGGCGGGATCACCGTTGGATTCGCGGAGACTGGCAATTGCTGCCATGGATTTTCAGCCGATCGCGTATCAACCTCCTGTCGCGCTGGAAAATGATCGATAACTTGCGGCGGAGTCTGACACCGGTCGCCAGCGTTCTATCCATACTAATTACGGTATTCTTTTTCCCGCAGTGTGCATGGCTATGGATTCCCTTTGTACTTTTCTCCGATATCTGGCGTATTGCCGTTCGTATTGGAAGCCTCGTTTATCAGAAATTAGGGAATTCATCCCTTCGCGTTGCATTTCAGATCCTGCTGGAACAATTCGTTACTATGATTACACAGACATCGTTTTTTATCGTCCTGCTTCCTTTCAATGCGTATCTGTCGCTGGACGCAATCTTTCGTACGCTGTACCGCATATTTATAAGCCACCGCAATCTTCTGGAGTGGCAGACTTCGGAATCATCGGAAAAGAATCAAAAGGACACTTTAGGAACGTATATAAAACTCATGCTGCCCGCATACGCGGCGGCCGGTATGCTGCTCGTTGCAACCATCCTGCTGGGTAAACCGCCGCTCTCCATACTGCAGTATGTTCTTGCTGCGGCTTGGCTCGCCGCACCGGTTGTCTCCTATGCCGCAAGTAAACCCGCCGTCCTTGCAGCACAACAGAAGATCGGAGAGGATGACGCCCGGGAACTGCGCGTTCTTGCGCGCAAAACCTGGCGATTTTTCGAGGATTTTGCCACGGAGGAAAATAATTGGCTCTGCCCGGATAATTATCAGCAGTATCCGGGGCCGCGGCTCTCGGACAAGACCTCTCCGACCAATATCGGCCTGCAGCTGATCAGCGCTTTAAGCGCCTGTGATTTCGGGTTCATAAGCCTGCGCGAACTGATTGATCACAGTGAGAATGTCATGCGGACGCTGCTGAAATTGCCCAAGTGGAGCGGACATCTGTACAATTGGTACAATGTAAAAACACTGGAACTACTCATGCCGCATTATGTGTCGAGTGTTGACAGCGGCAACTTTCTCGCGTTTCTGATTACGCTAAAAAACGGGCTGCAGGGTCTTGCTGAACAGCCGGTGTTTCCGGACCGTATGCTTCTTGGAATACGTGATACACTTGCGGCTGCAGGACTTGCTCCGGATTCGATGTCAGGATCGTTTGCTTCGCAGCAATCCCGCGATACATTGCTCGAGTTCCTGGCGGCGACATCGGAATCAACAAATACGGCGACGTACTGGCGTCACCGCATTGCGGCCCTGCATGACAGTCTTGCGGCGGATATGAAGGATCTTGAAGGACCTGACGGCTTGCATCCGGATTTGAGCATCAGGGAATTGTCAGATCGCGGTCAGCAGGGTGCCCGTATATGGATGGACAGAATTCACGGCATATGTGTAGAAATCGATCAAATGGTTCAATTAACAGACTTTAAAGTACTTTATGATGCAAAACACAGCCTCTTTCATATCGGATATAATGTCGCAAACCAGACAGCCGATGCAGGATTCTATGACTTGCTCGCATCCGAAGCAAGAATCACCAGTTTTCTGGCAATCGCCAAAGGAGATGTCACGCAGAAAAGCTGGTTTGCGCTTGGACGGCCGCTTACACTCGTCAAAGGGGTTCCGACCCTTGTTTCCTGGAGCGGCACCATGTTCGAATACTTAATGCCGAATTTGATCATGAAAACACCTTTTGGAACGAAACTCGGACGAAGCTGTACGGCAGCGGTGCAGCTTCAGATGAAGCACGGCAAAAAGCAGCAAATCCCATGGGGAATATCAGAATCGCAGTATTTCCTTTTCGATACGGATTCGAATTATCAGTATGCCCCGTTTGGCATGCAATATCTTCGTCTGCAGTCGAGTATGAAACCAAGCAGGGTAGTAGCGCCCTACGCTACAGCCCTGGCACTCGGGACAATGCGCGAGGCAGCTTTGAAGAATTTGGGCCGCTTGATGGAAATTGGCGCCGGAGGAGAATACGGATTATACGAAGCGCTCGACTTTGGCAGGCCTGATTCGGTAAATTTAAGGCCCTATTCGCTGGTTCAAAGCTTTATGGCCCATCATCAGGGTATGATTCTGGCTTCCATCAACAACAGTATGCATGCAAACATTCTTCAGAAGCGTTTTCACAGCGAAGCGATGGTCAAATCAACGGCGGTCCTCCTGGAAGAAACGAGTTCCGATATTCTCGTTTCCCTTGCGCGGCGCGGCTACTCCATCAATCTCGAACTTGAGGACTTTGAAGAAGAGAAATTCGAGAACCGTTACTGCAATACCGTGAATCCGCAAATCCCGATTGCACACGTCCTTTCCAACAACCACTACCTCTTGATGCTGACCTCGGGCGGACAAGGCTTCAGCAGCTGCGACAATGTCATGTTGAATTCCTGGCGTCCGGAATGCACCGGCTCGTCTCATGGAAGCTTTGTCTATATCCGGAACCTTGAAACGGATCAGATGTGGAGCAACACATATTATCCGACATTTGCACATCCGGATGAATACAAGGTCATTTTCGCTCCCGAAAAGGTAGAGTATCACCGCAAAGACGGACTGATTAACACGGATACTGATATAACTCTGTCTCCCATCGAGAATTTTGAGATCCGTAAAGTAACGATAACCAACCACAGTGACCGGAATACCGAGTTTGAGATGACAAGCTGCATGGAAGTTGTTAACGACTCACATCTGGCGGAAGCCAGTCATCCGGCTTTTAACAAGATGTTTCTCGAACTGGAGTTTGTACCTGACCGTAATCTGTTAATTGCCAGCCGGCGTAAAAGATCCGAAGAAGACAAATTCGGATTTGTTATGCACATGGTGACATCGGAATCCGGTTTTTCCCGAACCGTAGAGTACGATACGGATCGAAGATCCTTTATCGGCCGGGGAGGGACACAGATCATACCGCAGGCGCTCAAAACACGATTGCCTCTTGCGGGACGTCCCGGGTTCTCGATGGATCCGATGATGAGTCTTCGGGTCTTCGTTCAGGTACCCGCCAAAAAGTCGGTGTCTGTCTGTTTCATCACCGGCTATTGCCCAAGCAGATCGGATGCGTTTAGACTCAGCAATGATTTGCGGAAAGATTTTCGCAGTGAAGATATTTTCCGATTGGCCCTGACCAGCAGCAAATTGGAAATGAAATATCTGAATATCAATTCACAGCAGCTCAACGCGATCCAGTCACTGGTCGGCCCGCTCTTTTATCCATCCCGCCATTTCCGCGATCAGAACGAAATCATCAGCCGAAATGAAAGGGGCCAAAGCAGTCTATGGCGATTTGGGATATCCGGGGATTATCCTGTCATGCTGCTGCGCGTGAAGGAACTGCGCGATGTACTTGTTATAAAAGATGCGCTCCTTGCTTACGAATACCTTCGCCTGCAGATGGTAAATGTGGACCTGGTCATTATTGACGAGGAAGAGGAAGGCTATGGTCAGCCGCTTTTCAACGCGATCATGGAACTTACCGGAACACAGAAAATCTATAATAACTTTCAGCAGAAACAGAGCCTGTTCGTTCTTCGGCGTTCTTATATGACAAAGGAAGAATCGGATCTGCTTTCAACCGTGGCGCGCGTCGTCATCAAAAGGCAGACCGGTATTTATATGCCGGTTCACGAAAAATCTCTCGGGAGAGAGGTCAATACTGGTGACAGTATTCTGCTGTCTGCCGGTGATTCATTGTCTGAGCCGAATGGAAACGCAAACTTCATTCCGCCGGTTTCTCTGGAATTCTTTAACGGAATAGGAGGATTTGGCGCGAACGGACAGGAGTATGAGATGTGGCTCGGAACAGGCCGCAAGACACCGGCCCCGTGGATCAATGTCATTGCAAATGAGTCCTTTGGATTTCATGTGTCCGAGACAGGCGCCGGTTATACATGGGCCGGCAACAGCCGCGAGAACAAACTCACCGATTGGTCGAACGATCCGATTCTCGACACAGTCTCAGAGGCTGTATACATAAAGGATCTGGATACGGGAGCTATTACTTCTCCGGCATCACTTCGTCCCGGAAGAGGACAGGTGTATCAGGTGCGTCACGGCTTCGGATACTCGGTTTTCGCACATGCCGAACTGGATCTGGAACAAACCATGACCCTTTTTGCCGCAGCGGAAGATCCCGTAAAGATCTGGATGATCAGTATCCGGGATCACAGCGGACATGACAGGGATCTTTCGGTGACACTCTATGTCGAATGGGTATTGGGCGCATTGAAAGAGCAGTGTGCGCCGTATGTCGTAACGCAATACAATCCGAAGACACAATTGTTCTCCGCGCGAAATGTATACGCGGAATATGAACAGCAGGATCCTGCCTTTATCTTCTCGAGTGAACCCGTCTCTTCGTTCACCGGTGATAAGAAAGGATTTCTTGGTATTGGCCGCTCGATGAGTTATCCTTTAGGACTGGCATCGCCGATGCTTTCCGGTGACACGGGAGCCTGCCTTGAA
>Ga0209800_10000261_pt1 | contig 98120 bp, 81 predicted proteins | sample Higcelweek8metaG_FD_187174 | JGI IMG/M metagenome (GOLD analysis project Ga0209800, IMG submission 187174) | Freshwater pond sediment microbial communities from the University of Edinburgh, under environmental carbon perturbations - High... | ecosystem: Environmental > Aquatic > Freshwater >... | reverse complement strand
ATCGTCCACCGAAACGATGATAACCAACGTCGATACTACCGTGATAATGATGGAAAGCTGTACTATGTCGATGATGGCGGAGCTGTGCATTCCATTGATAGAAATGTCCGCGTAGAGAGAGGGACAGCCGGTCTCTACTATATCGTGGATGATGACAATGACAGATACTATACGAATGAAGAAGGAAGACTGTATTACAGGGATACGTCCGGTGGCGTCATCCACATCGAAGAGAGTGGGGCGGGCAGGGTCATCGATCCTCTTCCGATCCTGCGCGGCGAGTCCTATCCGAGGATAGAACATGTGCGGAGCCTCGATTACTGCAACGACACGTGGAGAAAGTGCAATTCTTCGTGCGGAAGGTCATCCGGATTAAACAGCAAGCGTACGTGCTATAGTGATTGCGACTACCAGCGCGAACAATGCCTTAAGCCTTACTAATGATTTTTCTTTAACAATAAATGCAACGTAAGTCATTCTGGATATGCAGCAGTATTTTGAAGAATCGTATAAAAATATAATTTTTGGCAAAACATCAATACACATGCTGAGAAACATATTACACAAGGAGTGTTTCATGAAGAGTTTCACGAAAATTGCCTGCGTCCTGTCCCTTGCCGCGATCCTTGGGCTTCCCGCCGTCACGGCGACAGCAAGGCCGCTTGGCGGCGTGGCCTATTCCGGAATGACCGATCTTCCGCTTCGCAACTGCGAGGGGTTTTGGTGCGGCAAGCTCAACGATGTCGCCATGGATGCGCAGCTCAAGGTCCTGGTCTACGGCTCTGGCGGCGGCTGGTCATACGTGGAGGTCGTCTCCACCGGCCAAAGAGGCTGGGTCTGCAACGAAAACGTCTATTAGCCAAGGCATGCGGGCATTTCCGCGCGGCGTCGCCCCGATGACGCACGCCGCATGAAGTCGAACGCACCGGCCGACCAGGCGGGGTCCATCAAGGCCCCGCTTGGTTTTTCGCAACACGGGTCGCCAGGCGGACCCGTTTTCAGAAGGAGAGTCGTATCGCCGCCACACGAGACAAGGGACTGGGCGCAGGGGCCCGGAAGGCGCCGGATCAGGGCTGGGATTCCGAATTGCTGCGCTCGGAGCTTTTCAGCATCAAGCAACTGACGCTGCACGCCGCCGCGTTGGCCGGACGCCATGACATCGATCCCCATCCGGGTCCGGACAGGTTGTTGCCGCGATTGGCGGACAACGAGCGCGTCCTTTTGGCGGCGTATGACGTGGTCACGGCCGCAGCCCGGCCGGGACAGCGGATCGTTCCGGCGGAGTCCTGGCTGCTCGACAACTTCTATCTCATCGAGCAGCAGATCGTGCTGGCCCGGCGGCATCTGCCGCGCGGATACAGCCGCCAGTTGCCGCGACTGGCGGATGGCCAGGCGGCCGGTTTTCCCCGCATCTACGACCTGGCCTTGGAGCTGATCTCCCACATGGACGGGCGCGTCGACAGCGACAACGCCACCCGGTTCGTGGACGCCTACCAGACCGTGCAGCCGTTGCGGCTGGGGGAGCTGTGGGCCTTCCCGATCATGCTGCAACTGGCCCTGCTGGAAAATCTGCGCCGCGTGGCCTTGCGCATCGCCCGCCGCCGCGAGGAGCTCGACGCGGCCATCGTCTGGGCGCAGCGCATGCTCGCCACGGCCGAGAAAAAACCCAAACAGCTCATCCAGGTGCTTGTCGAGTTCGCCGATGCCGATGTGCCGCTGACCGCCTCGTTCGTGGAGGAGTTTTACGCCCGGCTCCAGGCCCAGGGGGCGGTCATGGCCTTCATCCAGACCTGGGTCGAGCAGAAACTCCTTGCCCAGGGAGTGACCGCGACCCAATTGTCCGAGGCGGCCAGCCGCACCGCCGCAGCCAACCAGATCTCCATAGCCAACAGCATCGGGAGCCTGCGGTTCATCGGCGCCACGGACTGGAAGGCCTTCGTCGAATCCCTAAGCGTCGTCGAGCAGATCCTGCGCCAAGACCCTGTCGGGCTGCACGCCGATCAGGATTTCGCCACCCGCGACCGGTATCGGCATGTCATCGAGGACGTGGCCCGGGAAAGCCCCGCAAGCGAACCGGACGTGGCCCGCCAGGCCGTCTCCCTGGCCCAGGCGGCGGCAAAGCGGCACGGCCTCGGGCATCGCGCCGCGCACGTCGGATACTATCTGATCGACCACGGCCGCCCCCTGCTGGATCATGCGGCGGGCAGCCGGGCGACCTGGAAGACGCGCCTTGGCCGGATGGGCCAGCCTTGCCGCCTGGGACTCTATCTGGGCGCCATCGTGGGCCTCACGGCCTTGGCCATCTGGGCGGCGTGTATCCCCCTGGACGACGCCGGATGGGGAGACTGGCGGTCCTGGCGCCTGGCCGTCCTGGCCGGGGTCGGCGTCTCGGGCCTGGCCGTGTCGCTGGCGAACCTCGCGGCCACCATGGTCCTGCCGCCACGCGGCCTGCCCCGACTGGATTATTCCCAGGGCATCCCCCCCGGCCAGGCCACCATGGTGATCGTCCCCACCCTGCTCGGCGCGCCGAGCGAGATCGACGCCCTCCTGGAGGCCCTGGAGATCCGCTATCTCGGCAACCGTGACCCGAACCTGTATTTCGCCCTGCTCACGGATTTTTCCGACGCCCCCGAGGCCGACCAGCCCGGCGACGCGGCGCTCGTGGCCCAGGTCCGGGCCGGGATCGAGGCCCTCAACGAGACCTACCGCGAGGATCGTCCAAGCGTCTTTTTCCTGTTCCACCGGCCCCGGACGTGGAATCCCCACGAACGGACGTGGATGGGGTACGAGCGCAAGCGGGGCAAGCTGGAGCAGTTCAACGCCGTGCTGCGCGGCGGGGAGAAATCCGCCTTCGCCCAGATCGTCGGGGACACGTCGCTTCTTGGCGCCATCCAGTACGTCATCACCCTGGACACCGACACCCAGTTGCCCCGCGACACGGCCCGCAAGCTCATCGGCAACATGGCCCACCCCCTGAACCGGCCGGTCTACGACGCCGGGGCGAGGCGCGTCGTCGAAGGCTACGCCATCCTGCAACCGCGGGTCTCCATCAGCCTGATCAGCGCGGGGCGGTCACGGTTCACCAGACTTTTCGCCGGAGACGCGGGGATTGATCCCTACACCCGCGAGGTGTCCGACGTGTACCAGGATCTGTTTGGCGAGGGGTCGTTTATCGGCAAGGGCATCTACGATGTGGACGCCTTCCGGCAAGCCGTCAGCGGGCGTTTCCCGGAGAATCTGGTCCTGAGCCACGACCTGCTGGAAAGCGGCTACGCCCGCTCGGCCCTGGTGACCGACGTGGACCTCATCGAGGAGCATCCGGCCAGTTACTCCATGGAGGCCAGCCGTCGTCACCGCTGGGTTCGCGGCGATTGGCAGCTTGTGGGCTGGCTTTTCCCCCGCGTGCCCGCCCCCCCGGGGACGAACGGGGACAAACCGGCATGGCGGCCGAATGCGCTCACGGCCCTGTCGGTGTGGAAAATCATCGACAACCTGCGGCGCAGTCTCGTGCCGCCGTCGCTTCTGGCCCTGCTGGCCCTGGGCTGGACGCTGGGTCCGGGTCCGGCCTGGTTCTGGACCCTGGCGGTTGCGGCCATGCTCTTTCTGTCCGCCGGGCTTGGCGCGGCCATCGCCTTTTTCCGCAAGCCCGAAGGGCGTTCCTGGCCGTCGCAGGCGCTCCAGGCAAGCCGGGACGCCGGACGGCCCATGGCCCTCGCCGGGCTGGAGCTGGCCGTGTTGCCCTACGCCACGATCATGAACCTGGATGCGATCATGCGATCCGCCATACGCATGATCTTTACCAGGAAGGGCCTTCTTACGTGGCACACGAAGGCCTATGCCCGCCGCAACGCCTGTCGCACCCTGGCCGGGTTCTGCCGGGAGATGTGGTTCGCGCCTGCCCTGGCCGCGGCCCTGGCCCTTTTTCTGGCGGGCGGCGAACCGCATGACGTGGCGTATGCCGCCCCCGTCCTTGTGCTGTGGTTCGTATCGCCGCTTCTGTGCTGGTGGATCAGCCTGCCGCTTCTGGCCCCGGTCCAGAACCTGACCCTGGCCCAGCATGCGTTTTTGCGCGGGGTGGCCAGGAAAACCTGGCGGTATTTCGAGGATTTCGTCGGCCCCACGGACAACTGGCTGCCGCCGGACAACTATCAGGAATATCCGGCGGAGATACTGGCCTCGCGAACCTCGCCCACGAACATGGGCATGGCCCTTCTGGCCAACCTGGCCGCGTACGATTTCGGGTACCTGGGGGCCGGGGAACTGTTGCAGCGAACCGGGAACACCCTGGACGCCATGGAGCGCCTGGAACGGTACCGGGGCCATTTCTACAACTGGTACGACACGCGCACGGGGCGCCCCCTTCGCCCGCAGTACGTCTCCACGGTCGACAGCGGCAACCTGGTCGGCTGCCTGCTCACCGTGCAGGCCGGGCTGACCGAGTTGAAAGGACGGCCGGTGGTGTCCGCCAGCGCCTTTCTGGGGCTTGCCGACACCCTGCAGATGCTTGCCGAACAGGCCATCCCGGCCCGAACCCCCACGCTTGCGCGCCACGTCGCGTTTCTCATGGACGCCCTGCGTCCGCTGACCCTGCCCGGGCAGCCGCTGACCCTGGCCGCCGCCCACCGGGTGCTGGAGGAGATGCGCGGCGCGGGCGACGGCGTGGCGGCCCTGCTGCCCGAGGATGCCGTAAGCGACAGCCAGCTGGCTTACTGGGCGCACGCCTTTGACCGGCAGTGCGGCGCCCTGCGGGACGAGCTGCGCCTTATGACGCCCGACCCGGACGGCTTTGCGGGCATTCCCACCCTGGCGGAACTGGCCATGGCCAACGGCCGTGACGGCCAGCTCCCGGCGACCGGCGGCGGCGCTACGACACCTGCGTCGTCCGGCCGCACTGCGGCGCACCGTCTGGCCGTGATCGAGGCCCTGGCGGATCGCTGCCGTGACCTGGCGATGATGGATTTCGAATTCCTCTACGACACGTCCCGCAGCCTGCTGGCCATCGGCTACGACGTGGGCGAACGGCGTCGCGACCCGTCCTGCTACGACCTGCTGGCCTCGGAGGCCCGCCTGACCAGCTTTGTGCTCATCGCCCAGGGCCAGATACCCCAGAAGCATTGGTTTTCCCTGGGCCGTCTGCTGACAAGCCATGGCGGCGACGTGAGCCTCATTTCCTGGAGCGGCTCCATGTTCGAATACCTCATGCCGCAACTGGTCATGCCCAGCTTCCCGAACACCCTGCTGGACCAGACCTGCAAGGCCGCCGTGTCGCGCCAGATCGAGTACGGCCGGCAACGCGCCGTGCCCTGGGGCATCTCCGAGTCCTGCTACAACGCCACCGATCTGCAGCATGTCTACCAGTACCGGGCCTTCGGCGTGCCGGGCCTGGGATTCAAGCGCGGCCTGGGGGACGATCTGGTCATCGCGCCCTACGCCAGCGCCCTGGCCCTGATGGTCGCCCCCCGGGAGGCCTGCCGCAATCTGCAACGGCTTTTCGGCGGCGGAGTGCTCGGGACATTCGGCTTTTACGAGGCCGTGGACTACACGCCCTCGCGCGCCCCCAGGGACACCCGCAGCGCCATTGTGCGGACATTTATGGCCCATCACCAGGGGATGAGCCTTTTGGCCTTCGCCCATGTCCTGCTGGAGCAGCCCATGCAGCGCCGGTTCATGTCCGCTCCCTCCACCCGGGCCACGGAGCTGCTTTTGCAGGAACGCCTGCCCAAAACCGGCGAGATGCTGCACCCCCACGCCGCCGAGGTGAGCGCCGCCGCGCATCCGCCCGCCGTGGACGCCGGGTCGATCATGCGCGTTTTCACCGACCCGGACACCCGCCTGCCGGAGGTGCACCTGTTGTCCAACGGCCGGTACCACGTCATGACCACCAACGCCGGCGGCGGCTACAGCCGGTGGGGGGATCTGGCCGTGACCCGCTGGCGCGAGGACGTCACCTGCGACTGCTGGGGGACGTTCATCTATCTGCGCGACCGGGACACGGGGCGGTATTGGTCCACCGGCCATCAGCCGACCCTTGCCCAGGCCGAGCACTACGAGGCGGCCTTCGTGCAGGGCCGCGCGGAGTACCAGCGGCGCGACGCCGCCATCGAAACGCACACGGAGATAAGCGTCTCGCCGGAGGACGACGCCGAGATCCGCCGGGTCACGCTCACCAACCTGTCATCGCGCACAAGGCGCGTGGAGGCCACCAGCTACGCCGAGGTGGTGCTGGCCCCGCATAACGCCGACCTGTCCCATCGCGCCTTCAGCAACCTCTTTGTGCAGACCGAGATCCTGCCCGAGCGGCAGGCGATCCTGTGCACCCGGCGCCGCCGCACGCCGGACGAGCCCACGCCATGGATGTTTCATGTGCTGGCGGCCCCGGGCGTGACCGCCGACGAGGCGTCCTACGAGACGGACCGGGCGGCGTTTATCGGGCGGGGGCGCACGGCGGCCAACCCCCTGGCCCTTTCCGGCGGCGGGAAGACGGCGCTGTCGAACACCCAGGGGTCGGTGCTCGACCCCATCGTGGCCATCCGCCGCACCATCACCCTTAAGCCCGACGAATCGGCCACGGTGCAGATCATCACCGGCGTGGCGGACACCCGGCAGGCCGCCCTGGCCCTGATCGAAAAGTATTGCGACCGCCATTTCGTGGCCCGGGCCTTTGAAATGGCCTGGTTCCACAGCCAGGAGGTGCTGCGCAACCTGGGGGCGACCGAGGCCGACGCCCAGATATATGGCCGTCTGGCCAATTCCGTGGTGTACGGCAACGCCATGCGCCGCGTCGCCCCGGGGGTCATCGCCCGCAACCAGCGCGGCCAGTCCGGGCTGTGGCGCTTCGCCATTTCAGGGGATCTGCCGATCATCCTGGTGCGCATCGGCGACATCGAGCGCATCGACATGGTCAGGCAGGCCCTGCAGGCCCACGCCTATTGGCGGATAAAGGGCCTGGCCAGCGACCTGGTGATCCTAAACGAGGATTTTTCCGGCTACCGGGCGGTGTTGCAGGACCAGATCGTGGGGCTGATCAACACCGGCCCCGAGGCCCAGCTTCTCGACAAGCCGGGCGGCGTTTTCGTGCGCCGGGCCGAGGAGCTCTCCGAGGAGGACCGGGTCTTGTTCCAGACGGTGGCCCGGATCGTGCTCACCGATGGTCCGGAGACCCTCGCCGAACAGGTGGAACGCCGCGTCCCGGGACCACGCGTCGCAGACCGCCTGAAGCCCGTGCTGCCGCCCCCGCGCGAACCGGTCCGGGGGCTGGCCCCGCGGGAGCGCATTTTCTGCAACGGCCTGGGAGGATTCACGCCCGACGGCCACGAATACGTGATCACCCTGGAGCCCGGTCAAAACACCCCTGCCCCGTGGTCCAACGTGATCGCCAGCGCGCACATCGGCACGGTGGTCAGCGAAGGCGGCAGCGCCTGCACCTGGGTGGAGAACGCCCACGAATTCCGGCTGACCACCTGGCCCAACGACCCCTTAAGCGACGTCAGCGGCGAGGCCTTCTACATCCGCGACGAGGAGACCGGGGCGTTTTGGTCGCCCACGCCGCTGCCCGCCCGGGGCCGGTCCGGCTACGTGTGCCGACATGGGTTCGGCTACAGCGTGTTCGAGCATCACGAGGCCGACATCTCCTCGGAGCTCTACACCTATGTGGCCATGGACGCGCCGGTGAAGTTCGTGGTGGTCAAGCTGCGCAACCACTCCAAACGCCCTCGCCGGTTGTCTTTGACCGGCTATTGGGAACTGGTTCTCGGCGAGTGGCGACACGCCAACCTCATGCACATCGTCACCGAAACCGACCCGGAAAGCGGGGCGCTCTACGCCCGCAACGCCTACGGCCACGAATGCGCCGGGCGGGTGGTCTTCGTGCAGGTCAGCCAGCGGGAGCGGGTGGTCAGCGGCAACCGCACCGCATTCATCGGCCGCAACGGCTCCCTGGCCAGCCCGGAGGCCATGCGTCGCACGCGCCTTTCGGGAGTAACCGGCCCCGGCCTTGATCCCTGCGCCGCGATGCAGACCCGGATCGATCTGGCCGAGGGACAGGAACGCGAGATCGTGTTCATCATCGGCGCGGCCCGCAACACCGACGAGGCCCGGCATTTCATCGAGCGCTTCAGCGGCCAGGGCGGGGCGCGCCAGGCCCTGGAAGGGGTGTGGGAGTTCTGGAACCGGACCTTGGGGACCATCCACGTGGAGACCCCGGACCCCGGCCTCGACGTGCTGGCCAACGGCTGGCTGATCTACCAGACCCTGTCGTGTAGGCTGTGGGGCCGGGCCGGGCCATACCAATCCGGCGGGGCCTACGGATTCCGGGATCAGTTGCAAGACGTCATGGCCCTTTTGCATGCGACGCCGTGGCTGGCCCGCGAGCATCTGGTGCGCTGCGCCGGGCGGCAATACCGCCAGGGCGACGTGCAGCACTGGTGGCATCCGCCCAACGGGCAAGGCGTGCGCACGCATTTTTCCGACGACTACCTGTGGCTCCCCTATGCGGTCTGCCGGTATGTGGAGGCCACGGGCGACACCGGGGTGCTCGACGAGATGGCGCCGTTTCTTGAGGGCCGGGAGCTCAATGCGCATGAGGAGGCCTCCTTCGACCAGCCCCAATGTTCCAGCGAGGCGGCCACGCTCTATGAGCACTGCGTGCGGGCCATCACCCACGGCCTGCGCTTCGGGGAACATCACCTGCCGCTTATGGGCTGCGGCGACTGGAACGACGGCATGAACCTCGTCGGGCATGACGGCCGGGGCGAGAGCGTCTGGCTGGGATGGTTCCTTTTTGAAAACCTGGAGCGGTTCGCGGGGATTTCCCGCAGCCGGGGCGACGAGGCGTTCGCCGCCGTTTGCTCCGCCCAGGCCGCGACCCTTCGCGCCAACATGGAGGCCAACGCCTGGGACGGCGGCTGGTACCGGCGGGCCTATTTCGATGACGGCACGCCCCTGGGGGCCGCGGAAAACGCCGAATGCCGGATCGATTCCATCAGCCAGAGCTGGGCGGTGATTTCCGGCGGCGGCGATCAAACCCGGGCCAGGCTGGCCATGGCCGCCGTGGACGAGCATCTGGTGCGACGCCGGGAGCAGATCATCGCCCTGCTGGACCCGCCGTTCGACACATCAGACCTGGAGCCAGGCTACATCAAGGGATACGTGCCCGGGGTGCGCGAAAACGGCGGCCACTACACCCACGCCGCGATATGGGCGGCCATGGCGATGGCCATGCTGGGCGAACGGGAGCGGGCCTGGGAGCTTTACGCCATGCTGTGCCCCGTGCGGCACGCGGGCCGTCTGGATCAGATCGAACGCTACAAGGTCGAGCCGTACGTCATGAGCGCGGACATCTACGCCGCGCCGCCGCATGCCGGACGGGGAGGCTGGACCTGGTACACCGGGGCGGCGGGCTGGATGTACCGGCTCACCGTGGAGACGCTCCTGGGGCTTCGCCTGGAGGTGGACCGCCTGCGTATCGCCCCGTGCATCCCCGCCCACTGGGACTCGTATAAAATCCATTACCGCTTTCGCGAGACGTTTTACCACATCACCCTGACCCGGGTCGGAGAGATTCCGCAACGGGTCGTCGGGGTGAGCGTGGACGGGACGGCGTCGCCCCAGTCCGTCATGGACGGCGTAGGGCGGATAGCGCTTGTTGACGACCGCCAGGACCACCATGTCCAGGTGGATCTGGGCTGACGGTCCCTGGCCCGGCCGAGGCGTCTTGTCAGGGAGGCGGGAATCGGCGTACCCTTTGGGCGCCTCCCTGTCCCGCACCATTACCTGCGTGAGGTCCGCCGACCATGAACGCCCTTTTGGTCTATCCCGCCTATCCGGACACGTTTTGGAGTTTCAAGCACGTCCTGCCGTTTATCTCCAAAAAAGCGGCCTTTCCGCCCCTGGGACTGCTCACGGTGGCCGCCATGCTCCCGCCGTCCTGGGAAAAACGGCTTGCGGACGTCAATGTCGCCCCCATGGGCGAGGCCGACCTGGCCTGGGCCGACGTGGTCCTGGTCAGCGCCATGCTCGTCCAGACGCCAAGCGCCCGGGACATCATCGCCCGGGCCAAGGCCGCAGGCAAACGGGTGGTCGCGGGCGGCCCGGCCTTCTCCGACCAGCCCGGACGTTTCCCCGGGGTTGACCATTTCATCCTGGGCGAGGCCGAGGACATCCTACCGACGTTTTTGGAGGATTTGCAGCACGGCCGCGCCCGGCCGGTCTACGAGGCAGCCGGGCGGCCCGATCTCGGGGCCACGCCGCCGCCCCTGTGGGGGCTGGTGAACTTCAAGGATTACGTGTCCATGTCCGTGCAGTATTCGCGCGGCTGTCCCTTTGACTGCGAATTTTGCGGCATCGTGGCCATGAACGGACGGCGGCCGCGGGTCAAAAGCCCGCAGCAGATGCTTGACGAACTGCAAGGCCTCTACGACGCGGGCTGGCGGGACACGGTATTTATCGTGGACGACAATTTCATCGGCAATCTGGTCCACGTCAAAGAGTTCCTGCCGATTTTGGCGGCCTGGCAGAAAGAGCGCGGCTATCCCTACAAGTTCATGACCGAGGCCAGCGTCAATCTGGCCCAGGACGCCACGCTCATGCGCATGATGAGCGCGGCCAATTTCCACAAGGTCTTTATCGGCATCGAGACCCCGTGCGTGGAGAGCCTCAGGGAGTGCGGAAAAAACCAGAACGTGGCCACGGATTTCGCCAGCGCCGTGCGCACCATCCATCAGCACGGCATGCAGGTCATGGGCGGGTTCATCGTGGGATTTGACCACGACACGCCGTCGATTTTTGAGCAGCAGATCCGGTTCATCCAGGACATCGGGGTGGTCACGGCCATGGTCGGCGTGCTCAACGCCCTGCCGCAAACCCGGTTGTGGCGGCGGCTTCAGGCCGAGGATCGTCTGGTGGGCGAGATGAGCGGGGAAAATACGGACGCCAGCCTGAATTTCATTCCCCGCATGGGCCGCGAGACGCTGCTTGAAGGCTATAAACAGCTTCTTGGCGTGATCTATTCCCCGAAAAAGTACTACCAGCGCATCAACACCTTCCTGGCCGCCTACACCCCCACGGCGCGGGGGAAAATCCTCTCCACCGAGGTTTTGGCCTTCGCCCGCAGCATGTGGTCCGTGGGCGTGGTCTCAAGCGCCCGCTTCGCGTATTGGAAGCTCATGCTCAAAACGCTCGCCACCAAGCGCAAGGCCTTTCCCGTGGCCGTGGAGCTGGCGATCCTCGGCCTGCACTTCGAGCGCGTGGCCCGCCGGGTGCTTCGCGTGGACACCGCGCCCGAGGCCTAGGCCCGGCCTCACGGCGTCAGGGAGACAGCCGGTCGGACGTCTGCGCCCCAGGCGGCGATTTTTCCCCGAGCACCCGGTCGATGACCGCCTCGAGGGCGTCAATCGCCACGGGCTTGGTCACGGCGTCGTCCATGCCCGCGGCCAGAAATCTCTCCCGATCGCCGGTCTGGGCATAGGCCGTCACCGCGATGACCGCAACGCCAGCCACAGCCGCAAATTCCTTGTCGCTGCGGATGTGGCGCACGGCCTCAAGGCCGTCCATCACCGGCATCTGGATGTCCATCAGGATGCAGTCGAACCGGGTGCGGCGCAGGGCGTCCAGGGCCTCCAGGCCGTTTCGGGCGGTGACCACCCAGTACCCCTTGCGTTCAAGCAGCGCCTTCAGGCCCAGCAGATTGACGGGTTCGTCCTCGACGACCAGCAGTTTTCTTGCGAGACGGCATGGTTTTGGGGACGGCATGGCCGCAGGCGTCGCGTCGGGTTCTTCCCGGGGCAGGGCGCAGGGGATGGATACCGTTATCCGGGTTCCCTCCCCAAGCGTGCTTTTCAGGGAGATGTCGCCGCCCATCAGGTCCACGATCCGTTTGACGATGGCCAGCCCCAGGCCTGCGCCCTGGTATTGCCGGGTGTAGGCGGCCTCGACCTGGGTGAAGCGATCAAAAATCCGCTCCTGTTGCTCGGCGGCGATGCCCGTCCCCGTGTCCTGCACCGAGATAAAAAGCCTGCGCCCATCCGGGGCGTCGCCGGGTTCGGCCCAGGCCGTGATCCGGACCTCGCCCTGGGTCGTGAACTTGACGGCGTTCCCCGCCAGATTGAAGAGAATCTGGCGTATCCTGGCCTCGTCGCCCATGAGGCGGGGGGGGACGAGCGTGTCGATATGCCAGGAGGCGGCCAGGCCTTTTTTTTCTGCGGACACGTCGAGGATGTCCGACACGGATCGGAAAACGTCGCCCAGGGCGAAGGGGGCCATGGCCAGGGTCAGCCTGCCGGCCTCCATCTTGGAAAAATCCAGGATGTCGTCCAAAAGGGCCAAAAGACGCCAACTGGCGGCGGTGGCATGGGCCACGCAGTCTTTCTGCTCGTCGGCCAGGGCGGTCAGCGTCAGATACTGCAGCATGCCCAGCACGCCGTTTAAGGGCGTGCGGATTTCATGGCTCATGTTGGACAAAAATTCGCTCTTGGCCCGGTTGGCGGATTCGGCCTGCTCCTTGGCCGCGATGATTTCCCCCTCGGCCTGCCTGCGTTCCAGCTCCCCGGCGGCCCGGACGCTCACGATGCGCAAAAGGGTCTCCGCCAGCCGGGTGTCGGCCAGGGGTGTGCGGCCGATGAGGGCGATGAGTCCTATCGGCCGCCCCTGGGAGTCCCACAGGGTCGTCCCGATGTAGCTCTCGGCGTCCATGGCCGCAAGCGCCGCGTCTTTTGGGAACAGGCGCCGGACGTGTTCCGGATGGCAGCAGATCATCTTGCCGACCACGTCGCCGCAGGGGGTGTCCTTGAGGGCATAGGACATGTTGTCCTCGAAATGCCCGTCGCAGTAAACGGCCACCGTCCGGGCGGTCAGCCCGTCCCCCTCCAGCCGGTCGATGCAGACAAACCCCATCTCCAGCTTTTCGGCCAGATAGCGGGCCAGGGACTGGAAAAAATCCTCGCCCGCGCGGGTCCAGCCGCTGGAGGAAAGAAAGCTGTGGACATCCTCAATTTCCCTGCGCTCGGTGATGTCCGTCATGGCCACCCGGCACTCCGGACGCCCGTTGGGGACGACGCCTGCAAGGCGCACACGTATCGCGTGCCCTTTTCCCGTGACCAGCGGCGTTTCGAAGATGGCCTGCCCCGCGCCCTGAAAGGTCTCGCCAAGGAAGCCGTTGAAGGCGGAAAGGGAATCGGAGGGGAGCAGGACGTGGAAACGCCGGTTGATCAGGCTGGCCCGCTCCACGTCCACGAGTCTGGCCCCGGCGAGATTGGCCTTGTGAATCGCGCCGTCAGGCCCGAGGGTGAAATAGCCGACCGGGGCGAAGTCATAGAGGTCGGCGTAGAGGGCCAGCCCCGTCTCCACCTCGGCCCGGGAGCGGCGCAACTCTTCGTTTTGCAGCTCAAGCTCGATCTGGTGGACTTGCAACTCGTGAACAAGCCGCTTCAAATCCGCCGAGGATTCGGCGTCGGGACCGGGTTGCGTGCGGCACAGCACGTCCTCGGCCTGCTGGCGCAGGGCGCTCGGCTCCGAAGACGCCTTTTCGTCGCTTCTCATGACGTATCCCCCCCGGGCGCCGCCTGGGAGACGCCGTCCTCCCGTCGCCCCTGCCGAGTCCCTGCTGCGGCCTCGAACAGGAGACAAAAGCGGTCCGTTTTTTCGTCCGGCCGGTAGACGGAACACCGGACGGTTTTCCCGGCCTTTTTGAAAAACAGAGCGAACTCGCCGCGGGCGCCGTGTACGGCCGCATTCCGGCAGGCCGCAAGCCAGCTCGTCTCGTTCCCGGGCCATGCCTCGCGCAGGGTCCGGCCCGCCGCCGCCCCGTCCGGGCTGTCCACAAGATTCACAAAGGCCTCGTTGACGAAAACGAACCTGCCGTCGACGAAGGTCCCGGCTGCGTCGAAAACGGAGAGCAGCAGGGCGAAGGCGTTTGGCATGCTCCCAAACACCGCCAGGGCCTCATGCTCCTTTTTTCGCAACTGCTCTTCCAGGCGCTTGGAGGCGCTTACGTCGGACAGGGTGATCACCAGGCCGTCAATCCGGTTGTCCTGGGTGCGATAGGGCATGATGCGCGTCAGAAACCAGCGGCCGTCCCGGGCGGGAAGGGATTTTTCGAGAAAGACCAGGGAGCGCAGCACCTCGCGGGCGTCCGACTCCATGTCGGGATAGTCCAGCACCGTGACGATGTCCGTGATGGGGCGCCCCACATCGCCTGGAATGAGCTTGAAGATCGACGTGACCTGGGTGGTGAACCGCCGCACGCCCAGGTCGTCGTCCAGAAACAGCGTGGCGATGTCGGTGCTGTTGAGCAGGTTCTTCATGTCGTTGTTGGCCCGGGACAGATCGTCGAATTTGGCCTTCAATTCATGATTGACCGTCTGGAGCTCCTCGTTCATGGACTGAATTTCTTCTTTCGAGGTGGTCAGCTCCTCATTGGTTGATTGCAATTCTTCGTTGGCGGATTGCAATTCTTCATTGCTGAGCCTCAATTCTTCCTGCGAAGTCTGCATCTCAAGTCGGATGAGTTTGGCCTCGCTTCGGGCCTGAAGCAGCTCCCGTCCCAGGGCTTCCAGGTGGGAGGCGTTTTTCAGGTCCAGAGAAAGCGTCGCCGGAGTCGTCGCGGCCATGGAGTCCGGGACGTCCAAAAAGACGATCAGGACCATCCCCTTAAGCTCCGAAGGCTCCTCAACCGGGTGTATCACCACGTCGACGGCGTGTTTGCCGCTGTCTGTCCCCAGGCGGACGTTTTTTATGACGGATGATTTTTTCTCCCTGACCGCCTGGAGAAAGACCGTATCAAGCTTGAAGTGGAGATCGCCCCGGGCCATGGCGAAAACGTTCCAGTTCGCCTTGCCCGCCGCCGGTTCCAGATACCTCCCCGTACGTCCGCTGATATAGACGATGTCGCCCTTGTCCGTGGTCAGAACGGCCGCCGGGGCATAGTGTTGCAACAGCAGTTGTTCGGTCTGGGCCTGGATGTTGGGGACTGTCGCGGACTTCCGGGCGGGTTCGAGGGCAGGGGAGGAGGCGGCGCCGAAGGCGGCGGGAAACTCCACCTGGGGGGTGTTGGCGGCCGCCTCACAGCGCCTGTACAGCCGCAGCTTGTTCTCCAGGGGGGAAAACAGGTCGGTGAAGGTTCCCACTGTTTCCGCGCTGCCCAGAAACAGCGTGCCGCCGGGATTGAGGCTGTAATGAAACAGCGGCAGGAGTTTTTGTTGCAGCGAGTGGTCCAGGTAGATGAGCAGATTGCGGCAGATCAGGATGTCGAGCTTGGTGAAGGGCGGGTTCATGGTCACGTTGTGCGGGGCGAATATGACGGTCTCCCGTATCTCCGGCCCCACCTTGAAGCCATGCTCGACCTGGATGAAAAACCGGCTCAGACGCTCCCGGGAGACGTCCACGGCGATGTTTTCCGGATAGACGGCCGCCCGGGCCTTGTCGATGGCGTCCCGGTCCAGGTCCGTGGCGAAGATCAAAAGGGCGTGGCTGCGCGGCAGGTTGCACGCTTCCTGGGCCTCTTTGAAGACCATGGCCAGGGAATAGGCCTCCTCCCCGGTGGAGCAGCCCGGAACCCAGGCCCGCAGGGTCCCGCCCTCCGGCTGGGAGGCCAGAAGGGCCGGGATGACCGTGGTCTTCAGATATTCCCAGGCCAGGGGGTCCCGGAAAAAACTGGTCACCCCGATCAGAAGCTCCTTGAAAAGCAGCTCGATCTCCTGGCGGTTCTCCTGCAGAAACCGCACATAGGCGGGAATCTCGTCGATCTGGTGCAGACCCATGCGCCGTTCGATACGGCGATAGATGGTGCTTTTTTTGTACAGGGAAAAGTCATGCCCGGTCTGGGAGCGTAAAAGGATCAAGACCTTTTCCAGGGCGTTTTGGTCCTTGGCCTTTAAGGCGATAGCCGACGGGGCGGCCGGATGGGCGCGCGCGAGGTAGGCCAGAATCCTGCCGGGCAATTCCTCCACAGGGGCCACGACGTCCGCCAGCCCGGCGTCGATGGCGCTGCGCGGCATGCCGTCGAATTTGGCCGATCCCGGCGCCTGGACGAACGTCCCGCCGCCCTTTTCCTTGATGGACCCCAGGCCCAGCATGCCGTCAGAGCCCATGCCCGAAAGAATGACGCCGATGGCGGCGGGGCCGCGGTCGGCGGCAAGGGAGCGCAGGAAGAAGTCGATGGGCAGGCGAAGGCCCCGGGCCTGGGTCGGGGCGAACAGGTGCAGGGCGCCTTGCAGAATGGAGATGTCCGTGTTCGGGGCGATGACGTAGACATGCCCGGGCGCGATCCGCATGCCGTCCGCGACCTCGCAGACCGGCATATCCGTGGCCCGCTGCAGCAATTCGGCCAGTGCCCCCTTTTTGGTGGGGTCCATGTGCTGGACCACCACGAAGGCCAGGCCGGAGCCCGGGGGGACGTTGCGGAAATAAAGCTCCAGGGCCTCAAGCCCTCCGGCCGAGGCCCCGATGCCGATAACGGGAAAGCGCTCAGAGGGGACATCCTTTGCGGCATGCGCCGCCTCCGGGACCGTTTCGTTGGGCGATGCAGGAACTGACGTCGCGTACTGCTCGGGGTCTTCATTCATATATGTCATGGGCTTCCTGGCGGGACCACGTTTTTTGGAGAGACATGTTATGGATGGCCATGTTTTTACGAAACAGGATATGATGTGCATTCATGGATGTTCTTGCGTATGCAAAAAAGCACATCTTGGATTAATGATAAAGGACATACAAAAACAGTACCAGAAGTATGTCGCCGGTCAAGGCCAGTCGCACATGCTGCCAGAAATTCATTTCATATTTAATCGCCCTTGAATAAATCCTGCTGCATGCGCTTGAAAACGCACCAAATCCGTTCTGTGGGCGGCGGACTCGGGAAATCATGGACGCTGCCTGCAGGCAGACAGGCACGGCAGGGAGATGTCCGCAGCACCGCTATGGACACGGTGTGCTGCTAACGGGCCTGCGCGTTCTCCCGCCGCATGCGGGCGGCGGCCCTGTCCCGGGCCTGCGCCCGGCGGCATATGACCATTCGGTCACATGTGACCTCAGCAGCCGACGGCGCCGACTCCCGCCGACCGTGCAGGTCCGCGATCATCCCCGGCGGCGCGTGGCCGGTCCGGGTATGGAGGGGGCGGCGCCCGGCCAGTCAGGCGCGATACGCCCCGCCACGCTAGGAGGCCGTCTTGCGGATGCCAAGCTTGCGCATCCGGCCGCGCAGGGTGCTGCGATCCAGGCCCAGGATCTCGGCGGCGCTATGGCTTCCACCGACCTTCCACTTGGTCTGTTCCAGGATGCGGACAATGTAGTCCCGCTCGACAGACTCCAAGGTCTTGTTGGCGGCGTTTGAATCCGCCACGGGCAGGCTGCGGAGTTCGTCCACCAGACGCAGCTTCGGACCGGAGGAGACGATCACCCCGCGTTCCAGGACATTTTCCAGCTCCCGGACGTTTCCGGGCCAGGCGTACTGCTGCAAGGCCTGCATGACCGTCACCGGGACGATTTCAATGATCTTTCCCAGGCGTTTGGCTATCTTGTTGACAAAAAAGTTGACGAGAAGGGGGATGTCCTCCACGCGGTCCCGCAGCGGCGGCATGAGGATGGGGAAGATGTTCAGGCGGTACCATAGGTCGCCGCGAAACGTGCCCTTGCGCACCTCTTCCTCCAGATCCCGGTTGGTGGCGGCGATAATCCGGACATCGACCTTGATCGTCTGGGAGCTGCCCAGGCGCTCGAACTCGCCATTTTGCAGCACCTGGAGCAGCTTTGCCTGCAATTCCAGCGGGAGTTCGCCGATCTCGTCCAAAAACAGGGTGGCGTGGTTGGCGACCTCAAATCGGCCCAACCGCTTGGAAAGCGCCCCGGTGAAGGCGCCTTTTTCATGGCCGAAAAGTTCGCTCTCAATGAGATTCGCCGGCAACGCGGCGCAATTCATCTTGACCAGGGCGCGGTCCTTGCGCTGGCTCAGGCCGTGAATGGCCCTGGCCGCCAGTTCCTTGCCCGTTCCTGTTTCTCCGAGAATCAAGACATTGGTGTCCGTACCGGCTATCTGCTCGATCTTATAGAAAACGGAATTGAGCGCATTGCTTTGCCCGATAATATTTTCATGATTGTATTCGAGCTTTATCTCCTCTTTCAGATAGGCCCGCTCAATCTCCAGGAGTTGCTTGAGATGCTCGATTTCTGAAAGCGTGGACTCGGCGATCTGTTTTCTTTTGTCAGCCTCTTCCTTGGCGACGAGAAGCTCTGCGGTCCTTTCCGTAACGATGTCCTCAAGGTGCTTTTTATAGTCTTCACACTCGGTCACATCGTGTATGGCCAGAAATATCAATCGTATCACATCGTGGTTGTCGAATATTGTTCTGGCGTTTAGATGCAATATTTTATGCCCGACACCCTTGAAATCATGCTCTATGACAAAGTCATGGGAAATGAAATCCTTGGGGAGCGTCTTTTCGAATAGATGCGTAAGCCTTGGGATATTCCAGTCGCCGTCGCCAAGTTCATATATCAAGACGCCTTCCGCATCCTGCGGCGTGAGATGAAACATCTGATAAAAAGAGTGATTCGCTTTCACGATTTTGAGATCGGCATCAAGCAACACCAAGGGTTCAAGAATCGAACCCAGGATGTTGTCGAAAAAATGGACGAAGGTTTGCAGCCTTCGTCTGTCATGCAGGGGATATGTTGGCATTCGTCTCATTTCTCAAGTCATTTGGCGCGATGTGCGACGCATGCAGAAGCGCGGCGGTCTCCTGGCCCATGCCAGACCCATGCTGCGGCCCTGCCGAACTCTCCCAATCAGCGGGATCGGCCGCGCCGCCCGGCAGCGGGAGCGGCCGCGCCGCCCGGCAGCGGTCGCCCCCCAAAAACTCCCTGGATATGCAGCGCACGCACGCGGCGCAGTGCTCGTCACCCTCGTCCGTCAGACCTTTCCCAAAACGTTGCGCCCTCGTTGGCCCTTCGGTTTGTCCCGAATTCCCATCATAACGATCACGCCGTTTATGTCCGGAAAGAGCCACGGCTATCGGAAATCGCGTATCCGTCGCACAGTTTCGGGCGAACCGCTTTCCACATAGCATCATCATTATGAACATGTCTCCCCCTGGTCAAGACAATACCGTACCCAACGGCCGACGTGGCGCACAGGGGGAAACGCTTCAGTACGCGGGTCAGGGCGTGCGGCCACACCCGGAATAGGTGCTGGAGCAACTGGAGGCGCAGACATCGACGTCGTATTGCGACCTGTTGCTCGAACTGTCCCGGCAGGAGTTCATGCATTGCTGATATTGCTGCCGACAATGCTGTCTCGTTTCAACGCCGCCGGTTCCAGGCCGGTTGGGGCGCGTGGGCGCCGACGCTCCAGGGTTGAAGATGAGCTCATTTCCATCCCGGACGACATGCTGCCGGGCGACGCACGTCAAATTGCATTCCTTGCAGTCGCGATTGCAGATTGTGCTGGGATCTCCAGAGCCCACGTTCACGGTGCAGACAACCAATCCGTCAGGCCGTATGCATTCAAACGAGTTTGGCCCGGCGGCCAAGGAAATCTGGCTGAAGCACAGGCACATGATCGTTGCGGCGAAAAGAATCATTTTCATAGTATGTCATCCTTTGGACGTGAAGGGTATTCGTCCGGTTATGTAGCGTATACACGGAAATAAAGTGATCGCCTTACTGACCCTTGACCAGCATGTCGTTGCGGACGGACTGGACGCCGTTAATTCTCCGGGCCACTTGTATGGCCAAATTGATGTCATGCCGGGAACTGACAAATCCGCTCAACTGCACGATGCCCTTGAACGTTTCGACATTGATTTCAGCAGATTTCAAGGAGGGTTCCTGAAATATCGCTGACTTCACCTTGGTCGTGATGACGCTATCGTCAAAGTATTCCCCTGTTCCTTCCCTGGTGGATGTTGAGGCGCATCCGAGGATGAGGGCAAATGCGACGACAATGAGCAGCCCCGTGAGAATACGATTTCGTGGCATGACCTGTCTCCTTTCTCTGTGAATGGTGCTTTGTGCTATAGTGGCGTAAAAAGCGGCAGACCGTTTGTATGTCGCTGGCGGCCGCTACGTGAGCCTTCGAATCACACGTAAAAAGACAAGCAGGATCACGGCCCCAAGGGTGGCCACCAGTATCGACCCAAGGAGTCCCCCTACGCCGATGCTGGCGGAACTGAAAAGATATCCGCCGAGCACCGCGCCTAAAACGCCCACGCACAGGTCGCCCACAAGGCCGAAACCGCCGCCCTTCACCAGGACCCCGGCCAACCATCCGGCTATCAACCCGACGAGGAGAAACCAGAGGAGATCGTTCATGTCATAGCCTCATATGTCGATTGTTCTACAGATACATAACAGTCATGGGACTGTTATCCCGTTCCCGTTCACCGCCTCGTGGCGGGAGGCGATGCGTTTTTTAAAAACCGTCAGCGTCAACAATCGCCCAGGACATGGCCTTCACCGGAGTCACGCTGATGTCGCTGATGTCGCCGACCTTTTCGTTAGCTGCCATGCAGACATCCGTATCCAGGATGTCCTTTTTGATGCTCTATCCCATGGCGAGGACTTATATTTCCTCGCTGGTGATGCCGATTGCGCCTATAACGGGTGTGGCTTGAGCGAAGGCGACACCCGAAATGAGCGTAAGGGACAAGGTCGCAGCCACACAAAGTGTCTTCAAAGCAAACGTCATGATAATTCTCCTTCGGTAAAGTGGTTGGGCTGATATGGTGCTATATTCAGACCGGTTCCGGCCAAGATGCCAGCAGCATAATGTGTGATGATCCGCACGGATCGTCTCGATTCGCTAATACATTTCACGACGCAGCCTCTGCATCCCGCCCCATTGCTCAAATAATTGAGTCGAATGCGAGTCGATGTACGCTTTGTCTACAGGCCAGCCTTGCGAGGTGTCTGTGAAGACGACATATATCATTTTGTCGTTTGTCCCTTCCCCCCTGGGGTCGCTCGGGATGCCAACAGCTTCGGCCAGGGCTATGGATCCTTCACCAATCTTCCTGTCTGGGCCTACGTCCGCGAAGACGCAGCCCGACGACATGGATGTGTTCATGTTCACCACATAACCGAAGTCACCCATTGTAGCCGGAATCTGACTATTTCCAGGAAGAACGAAGAACGGTATTTCTTCAGAATTTACATATCGCGTCGGGTCGTTGTTCTCTTTTGTCGCGTCCTGCAAACTCGTCCCGGACACGTAGTACCCCGGAGCAGGATCCGTCGACACCTGAACAACAGGCTTGCCGCTTCGCTTGGTATTGTGAGTGACGATCCCCCACCAGTTGCCAGGTCGTCCCGCGTTTTCGAGGTTATTCAGTCCCTTTCCAGGGTGAGGATGGTACGCGGTGAACGCCCCATCAGCGTCGATATTCATTCCCGCCTTGAACACATAGACAGAGCCATTCTTCTTTGTTTGATATATTGAGGAGGTCCCGATGCGTTGTAAGAATATTTTCATCCCAGCGGGTATTGACAGACTCATGGTAACGCGACGTTCTTTACTGCTTTGGAAACCGAAACGAGGATCGCTGGAAAAGACTAATAGAACGCTTTTATTCATAGCCACATCAACAGTATGATCCATGTCCATGGATATTGACTGATGAGTCGCCAGGTCACTGGCAAATGACGCCGTGCTCACTAAAAATACGAATGCCGCACATATCGCTACGATCCATACTATGACGGACTTCATGCTGGTTTGATCTCGCAATGTGTAGAATCGTATTTCTTCTCCGTCTTTGAATTTTTCCATAATCGTTGCCTTATTTTGAACGCAATATGTTCACTGGGTAGTGAGCATGTGCTAAAATGATTTCAAAGTGCATTTCTCATTGACAAGTGTTTGTTCACATTCTGCATGTGTTGGCGTGATGCCTTATCAACTTTCAAGTGAATTATTGGTGTATAACAGTACACATCAAAAGAAGCGCGTTTCTTTGTGATAACTTGTATGTATTGAATCATATTGAATGTTAGTCATGACATGCGCTTTCCGTTTGCATGCCTCAATATTCTGTAAGCGTATTTTCAATACGGCCGAGTTTAACCTGTATTTTGCCGTACACAGTCTCGTCGTTGCCATCGAGCTCCATTTTTTTGTCCTTCACAAAAGATCCAACCCTATTTTTAATGATTCCCTTGATCTGGTGAACTTTACCAAACACAATCTTTTTCGTTCCTGACATGGCGTGATCTCCTCGCTGTTCAAGTCCAGATTCGGAATGTCTCTCGTGTGTATGCTCATGTTGAGAGTAAATTCACACTATATTTAGTTGCTGTAATGGTTTGCATTGCATGCAGTACGTATTTTCTTCGATAGTGATGTATTGTTAATTTTCAGTCGATCAACTGAGTTTTCGTCATTCTTGTCTTTTAGGGCACATCTTGAATTATTTGCAGCATGCGACGCTCGCTGTGAATTCCAAGGCAACATGGACAGATGCCTCCATCTTCACCTTATACATTTTCCGTACCGGGTCTTGTTGAGGCGGCATGATTTTACAACATGCTGGTTTCATGATTGATTTTTTGGGTTCGTCCTCGCCGCAGGTCGCCAATGAACCGCTTGGCAAGGTCATATTTGACCAAAGGTCATATATGGCGCTTATGCTTTTCGGGCATTGCAACTTCGGTCATGGTCTCTGACCGCTCGATTTCTGGTCTGCCCAGATCACGGGCGAGAGGTCATGCGCACAGAATTATTTGAAAAATGCAGCGTATTGCACAGAAGGACTAAACGGGTGAGGGAATCGACAGGGCCATATTTGACCCAGGCATAGGCAGCGGGCTGGCTTTTTGCGCGGCGATGTGGACGGTTCATTAACGCGGCTGGGGCTCAGGACCAGGCCTGACGTGACCATTCCCCCAAAAGGTATCCCATTTATGCGTTCGTGACTTCGGCCAAGGAGGTCGTGGTCATGAGGAAGATTCGATTCGGCGAGGTGCAGATCATCGGGATTCTCAAGCTGGCCGGACAATAGTTGATGCTTACGTGCGGGATATAGCGTGGGGCATGAAAAAAGGGCCTACGGATTTTCGTCCGTAAGCCCTTGATTTTGCTGGTTGCGGGGGCAGGATTTGAACCTGCGATCTTCGGGTTATGAGCCCGATGAGCTACCGTGCTGCTCCACCCCGCGTCATTGAAGAAGGGGAAGCTACGCCGCTTAATGAAACCTGTCAACACCATTTTTCGCGGACAGGCTTTTTTTCCGGCGGCGTCCCCGGAGGAGACTGGTCTCCCGGCCTGTCCCGGGCTGGCGGCGCCGTCGCGCGTCTCGACAAGCGCCCCCCCGCACGGCATATTCGCACCCGTCCGGATGACGGCCCAAAACACCCTGGCGGAAATATGTCCCTGCGTCTTGTCCTTTTCATCCTGGCCGTGTCCCTCCAGGCTGGTTTCGGCCTGGCCTGGGGGGCGGCTTTTTGGCGCGCCTCCCGGAAGGCTGGGGAAAGGGACACGGCTCCCCGGCCCGGACCGGGCGCCCGCTATCTGGGGCTGGCCGGGGCGGCGGCCGGGCTGGCCCACGCCGCCCTGGCCCGGGACCCTGTGTTTTTTGTCGGACAGGCCATGCTCCTGGTTCTGGTCTGGCGGTCGCTCGCCGTCGCGTTGCGCCCCACGCCGCTGTCGGCAGGGCCGCTGGACGCTGTCGATACTGGCGGGCGCAAGGCCTGCGGGGCCGGGCGGAAAGCCGGTTGACGGCCTGGGAGTTTGTGGCTATGAAGCGAAGTTCATCACAACACTTGGAGATTATGCATGAGCAAGATGACATATCAGCCGCACAAAACCCGGAGAAAGCGTACTCACGGATTTCTGGTCCGGTCCAGAACCAAGAACGGACAGGCCGTGCTGCGCCGCAGGCGGGCCAAGGGCCGCAAGCGCCTGGCCGCCTGATTTACCCTCCGGAGCACCGGCTGCGCCGACGCGGCCGGTTCACGGCCTGCTACGATTCGGGACGCAAATATTTCACCCGTCATTTCGTGGTGTTCGCCTTGTTGCGCCCGGCGGACGGCGTGTCCGCCCGGCTGGGGCTCACGGTCGGGAAAAAATGCGGCTGCGCCGTGGCGCGAAACCGCATCAAACGGGTGCTGCGGGAATTTTTCAGGCTGCACTGCGGCCGGATCGGGCTGCCGCTCGATCTGGTGATCGTGGCCAAAAAGACCGTAAGCGCCGTCGGGTTTTCCCTTGAGGCCGCCTGCCGCGAGCTCGATCCGCTCGTGGACCGGTTGCGCAAGGATTTCTCCCGCGCCACAGGGGCGTGACCGATGCCTGTCATGCGACGAATTGCCCTTTCGTGCATCCGCTTCTACCAGCTTGCGGTATCGCCCTGGCATCAGCCGTGCTGCCGCTTCGTGCCGTCCTGTTCCCGGTACGCCTACGAGGCCTATTCCCGGTTCGGCTTTTTTCGCGCCTCCTTTCTGACCCTCAGGCGTCTTGCGCGCTGTCATCCCTTCGGGGGGTACGGCTACGATCCGGTACCCGACGCCAAAGCGCCGGATGCGGACCCGGGCGACCCGGGCCGCGTCCCCACCTTATTCACCTTCACCGACGGAAACGATCATCATCATGGAAAACAAACGCGTCATGCTGGCCGTGGTCCTCTCCCTGGCGGTGCTTTTGGGATGGAATTTCCTGTTCCCGACACCCAAACCCGTCCCGCAGCCGACCCCGGCCGCTTCGACTGACGCCGCCTCGCCGGGCAAGGAGGCCCCGACCCCGGGGATGACGGCCCAGACGCCCGCGCCCCCCCTGACAGCCTTCGCCCCGGCCCCGGGACGCATGGTCACGGTCAAGACGCCGCGGTACACCGCAGTTTTCAACTCCCTGGGCGGCGTGCTGGATTCCTTCGCCCTCTCCGGTTTTCACCAGACCATCGCGACGGACTCGCCCCTGGTGAACCTCGTCAGCGATCTGTCCCGCCAGAAGGCCCCCCTGGGCCTGCTCATCAACGGACAGCCCACCTGGCAGGCCGCCCAGTGGTCCCTGGAGGGCGGCGACCTGGAGCTGACCCCGGGGCAAAGCGGCGCGCTCACCTTCGTCGGGCAGCTTGGCGACCTGCGCATCGAGCGCACCCTGACGTTTACGGCCGACGCGTATCTTTTCACCGAGAAGCTGGCCCTGACCAACGCCGCAGGCGCGCCGGTCAGCCTCAAGGTGGCCAACATCCTGTCCGTGGACAAGCTGTCGGAGAAGTCCGAGTCCTACAACGTGACCAAGGTGGCCTATTACGGCGATTCGGGCCTGCACGAGGTCACCGACATGAAGGACCTGGAGAAGGGCGTGGTGGCGGACAAGGCCATCACCTGGGCCGGGGTGGAGAGCAACTATTTCCTCATGGCCGGAGTGGCCCTGGAGCCCGGCTATCTGGCCAAGGCCAAGTTCGAGGACGGGGTGTACCGGGTGGCCATGGAGAAAGACGGCGTGGCCGTCACCGCCGGAAGCCGGGTGGAGTTGCCGTCGGCCTATTATCTTGGCCCCAAGGAGATGGACGATCTGTCCAAGGCCCCGGGGAATCTGGCCGCCTCCGTCAACTACGGCTGGTTCGACTTCATCGCCAAGCCCCTGCTGCTGATGCTCGACTTCCTGCACGGCTATGTGGGCAACTACGGCGTGGCCATCATCTTGTTGACCATCATCATCAAGATCGTCTTCTGGCCCCTGACCCACAAAAGCTACAAGTCCATGGACCAGTTGCGCAAATTGCAGCCGCTCATGGCCCAGATTCGCGAGAAGCACAAGGATGACCGGCAGCAGATGAACGAGGAGATGATGCGGCTGTATAAGACCTACAAGGTCAATCCGGCCGGGGGCTGCCTGCCCATGGTGGTTCAGATCCCGGTGTTCATCGGCCTGTATCAGGCCCTTTTGAACGCCATCGAACTCAGGCATGCCCCGTTTATCACCCACGTGCCCTTCACGGATATCATCTGGCTGGCCGATCTGTCCGTCAAGGACCCCTTCTACGTCACTCCCATCATCATGGGCGCGACCATGTTTTTGCAGCAGAAAATGACCCCGGCCCCCGGCGATCCGACCCAGGCCAAGATCATGCTGGCGCTTCCTGTCGTGTTCACCTTCATGTTCCTCAACTTCCCTTCGGGGTTGGTGGTGTACTGGCTGGTGAACAACGTCCTGTCCATCGCCCAGCAGTGGCACCTCATCAACAAGAGCAAGAAGGCCTGATCGCCGGACAACGCGCCCCCATGTACGCCCGGTCCGACTGACGCTGCGGACCGGGCGCTCTTCAAGGAGATCCCATGAGCGAGATGAAGACATTCAGCGGTAAAAACGTGGATGAGGCCATGGAGCAGGCCTGCCGTTTCTTCAAAACAGAACGGGAAAAGCTGGAGATCGAGATCATCACCGGCGGTTCTACCGGCATTTTCGGGCTGGTGGGCAAGAAAAAGGCCGAGATTAGGGCCAGACTGCGCGAGGAGATCAAGCTGCAGGCCGCGCCTGTGCCCCCCGCGAAGCCCGCCCCTGCGAAGCCCGCCCCGGCGTCGCGCGAACCCGAATCCGAGGCCGCACGCCCGGTCGCCGCCGTCACCCCCGAACCCGCTGCCGAACCCGAGGCCACGCAGTCGCAGGCGTCCGAATCCACGGCCGCCCCGGCCGAGGCCGCCGCCGAAGTCCCTGCCGCCACGCCGCGCCAGACGGAGGCCGCCGCCGCAGAGCGTCCTGCCGAACGCCGCAGGCCGCGCCAGGGCCAGCGTCAGGCCGCCCCCCGTGAGGGCGGTCGCGAGGGCGGTCGCGCCCCGCGTGAACCGCGCGAACCCCGTGAGCCGCGCGAAACCCGCGAGCCCCGTGAGCCGCGCGAGACCCGGGAGCCGCGCGAAACTCGCGAACCCCGTGAGACCCGCGAGCCTCGTGAACCGCGCGAGCCGCGCGAGGCCGGGCCGCCGGCCGGGCCGCTGACAGAGGAGTTGACGGCCATGGTGCGCGACATCATGGAGCATCTGCTTACGGGCATTCTGGAGACGGCGCCCGAGATGGAGATCAGCGGCGACGCCGAGCGGGTGACGGTGCTGGTTTTGGACGAGGAGAATTCCGGGCTTTTGATCGGCCGCGAGGGCCAGACCCTGGCCTCCCTGCAGTACCTCGTCAACCGCATCGTGGCCAGGCGCCACCCCGATCCCGTGCGTGTCCAGATCAACACCGGCGAATACCGGGAGCGCCAGGACGACAACCTGCGCAAGATGGCCATCTATCTGGCGGACAAGGCCAAGTCCCTGGGGCGGCCCCAGAGCACCAAGCCGCTTTCGTCGTACCACCGCCGGGTGGTGCATCTGGCCCTGCAGGAGGACGACACCGTCCAGACCCGCAGCAAGGGCGACGGACCGCTCAAACGGGTCATCATCGTGCCGCGCCAGGCCCGTCCCGGAAATGGGGCGGAACGGTCCGACCGGGCCGGATAGCCTTGGAGTTCCGTCCGCATTTTCGGCGGACGTCAGTGCGCCGGGGCGTTTATGTGTGCCGGAAACGCCCCGGTTTCCCACTCATTATTCGTTTCCCGCTGCGCGGGCGGCCTGTTGGTTGCGGCCTGAAAAACCCGCAGGCGCAGGCGCCGCATGGCCCAGGGGCAACCGGCCGAACCCGGGCGATTTCCGGAGGACGACGTGCGTTCGCAAGAGTTTCGGGCCGATATCCTGCTGCTTCTGACCGCGCTCATCTGGGGCCTGGCCTTCGTGGCCCAGCGCCTGGGCATGGACCATGTGGGGCCGTTCACCTTCAACGGGGTGCGCTTTCTGCTTGGGGCGTCGGCGCTTTTGCCCCTGGCCCTGCGCAGCCGACGCAATCCCGACCCCTCGGATTTTCTGCGCCGCACGCACGGCACAGTGGGACTGTGGGGCGGGCTTTTGGCCGGAACGGCGCTTTTCGCCGGGGCCAGCCTGCAGCAGGTGGGGATGGTGTACACCACGGCGGGCAAGGCCGGGTTCATCACCGGACTGTACGTGGTCATCGTCCCCATGATCGGACTTTTCTTTCGGCAGCGGGCCTGCCTCGGGGACTGGATCGGCGCGGTCATGGCCGCCGTCGGTCTGTATTTCTTGTCGGTGACCGAGGACCTGACCATGTCCTTCGGGGATTTCCTGGAGCTTACGGGGGCGGTGTTCTGGGCCGGACACGTGTGTCTTATCGGCTGGCTGTCGCCGCGCATGCGGGCCACGCAACTGGCCTGCGTCCAGTACGCCGTCTGCGGGGCGTTAAGCCTGGGCGTCGCCTTTTGCGCGGAGAACATCACCGTGGACGGGCTTTCCGGGGCGCTTTATCCCATTCTCTACGGCGGCCTGTTGTCCGTGGGGCTGGCCTATACGCTGCAGGTGGTGGCCCAAAGGGACGCCAAACCGTCCCATGCCGCCATACTCCTGAGCCTTGAAGCCGTGTTTGCGGCCCTGGCCGGATGGGCGATCCTGGACGAGTCCATGGCCGGGCGGGGGCTTTTCGGCTGCGCCCTGATGCTTGCCGGCATGATGGCCTCCCAATTGTGGCCGCGTGGCCAAAAAGTCGCCGCCGCGTCCTGAGGACCGTCGGAAAAGCCAAGAAAAAACGCCGCCAGGGGGAGCCCGGGCGGCGTTTCGTTGCATGTGGCGGGGGGCGGCCTACAGACGGCCGTCTTTTTCGCGTTCCTTGGCCTGGTCGAAGTCGATGCGCAACTGCTTTTTCTTGCGCTCGCGGACCTGGAAGGTCAGCTTGGCGCCGAGATAGAAACAGACCACGATGGCCATGGCCCAGACGATGTAGGAGAGCACGGACATGTCCTCACGTTGGCGGGTTTCCGGCGCCGGGAAGGACGCAGGGGCGGCGCCCCGGGCGGCTACGAGGACGGATCGCTCGATGGCCCTGTTCATCCGGCGCGGCGGGTGCGCTCCGTAAAAGATGGCCTGCGCCCGTGCCTACGCCTTCCGGCGCGGCGGGCGCCTGGACACGGCAGGCCTCCAGGGCGCCGGGCCGCATCGGGCCTTCAGACTGAGGGGGCTGGCCGGTCGCCGCAGCGCCGTGGGCGCGACGGATGGGTTCGGCGGGGCGCGGCCCTAGCCGCCGGCCTTGCACAGGTTCTCCTTGCGGGCGGTCTCCAGCAATTCGCAGTCCCCCAGGGAGCACGCCTTCTGGTAGTCGTCGCACATGGGGCCGTACTGCTTGAGATGGAAGTAGGTATAGCCGCGTCCCTTGTAGTAGTCGGCCTCTTTGGGGCCAAGGGAGATGGCCTTGTTGTAGTCGGCGATGGCCTTGTCGAACTGTCCGTCCCGGGTGCGGCTTAGGCCCCGCATGGAATAGGCCAGGGCGAAGGACGCGTTGCGTTCGATGGCCTGGGTGTAGTCCTCGATGGCCCGGGTATAGAGCTTCATGTAGTAGAAGGCATGGCCCCGGCTGGCGTAGTAGTCGGCCCGGTTGGGGTTGAGCTTGATGGCCCGGTCGAACTGCTCGATGGCCTTTTGGTACTTGTTCTGCTTGCCCAGTTCGTTGCCCTTCTCGAAATAGCCCTCGGCATCGGTCGGAGAGCCGGACTCGGGTTCCGCCGTGGCGGGTTCGGGGGCGGCGGCCGGGGCCTGGGCCGCCGGGGTCTCCGTCTCGGCCGGGGCCTGGGGGAGATCTGCGGCGTCGCGGTCGGCGGCGGGCGGCGTGGCCCGGGCCGGGGCGTCCGCAGGGGGCGAAACGGCCTGTCCGGCGGGGATGGACAGCAGGGTTCCGGTCTTGACCTTGCCGGAGGCGGCGGCGGGGTTGATGCGCTGGATGGCCGCGATGGTCGTGCCGTACTTGGCGGCGATGGCGGCCAGGGTCTCGCCGCGCTTGACCGTGTGTTTCACGGCGGCGGCCTCATCCTTTTTCGGCTCGGCCTTTTCGGTCCTGGCTTCGGCCTTTTCGGCCTTGGCCGGGGCCGCCCCCGGGGCCTTCAACACCTGCCCCACCCTGAGTTTGCGGGGGTCGAGGTTGTCGTTGGCCTTGAGCAGCTCGGGAACGGAGATGCCCATCTTGGCCGCAATGGTCTGGGGGGTGTCGCCCTTTTGCACGGTGTAGGACCCGGCGGCGGCGGCCGGGGATTTGTCGGCCGGGGCCTTGTCTGCCGGGGCCTTGTCTGCCTTGGTCTTGTCGTCGCTTTTGGCCTTGTCGTCGGGCTTGGCCTTGTCCTGGGTCTCGGCGGGTTTTTTGGGCGCCTTATCCTCGGGGCGGGATTTGGCGTCGCCTGCAGGCTGGGATTTGCCGCCAGGGATGGTGAGTTCCTGGCCGACGCGCATCTTGCGCGGATCAAGTCCGGGGTTGGCTTTGAGGAGTTCCTGGGTGGTCAGGCCATGCTTCTGGGCGATGTTGCCCGGCGTGTCGCCGGACTGGACCGAATAGGCGTGAACTGGGTCGGAAGAAAGGATTGATACAACGAAAAGAAGGGGTAAGACAAAGAGAGAATATAAGACAATTCGATGAGTTAAGGGCATATGTCCACCTTGGTGAAAGCGAGGAGTTCAATTCGAGTGCAAGCCAAAATCGACGTGTTTAAGGTGGCGACAGTAGACGTTTACGGACAAAGGGGCAACTTTTTTTGACGGTATGTGATTCCAGGGGGTTAAGGGATAATAACAGGGAATAGCCCCGGGAAATCCCTGTCGTGGGGGGGGGCGGCCGTCCGGCCCGGTCAACGCATGGCGAACCTTGCCGGGACCGCCCGGACAGGATATGGTTCCTGTGGGAGCGTCGAAACCCTCTAAGCAAAGCGAGCTGCATTATGGCACTGGTCGTCAAGGTTCACGGCGACATTGATCAGGTCCTGTTCACCACATTGCAAAAGACGTTTGTGTCCAAGGTGTTCAGGCACTGTTGGGGAAAAAACAACACCCCGTATTTCGCAGGCAACTGCTTCAGGGGGGTGCTCTATTTCGACGAAAAGATGGCGGCTGCCTTCGCCAGGGACTCGGGGCTGGCCTGGAACGGCTGGCTGGCCCTGCCCAAGCATCGCCATGTGATCGCGGCGGTCTATGAAAGCGGCCTGGAGTTTATCGTGCAGGCAAACGGACCTGAGATGGCCCTTGGCCCCTCGTCCATCGGGATGCGCCAGGAGTCCCTGCCTTTTGCGGCGGTGGCCGGGAAGATCGGGCCGGATGAGGTCGGGGCGCTTTTGGGGTCCGTGGATAAGGGGTCCATGGTCTTTACCCTCACGGATTTCACCGGGGATTTTCGACCCGACAAGCTGACGGCCGTGGTCACCCGGCTCGATGAATTCTCTTTCGAGGACGCCCTGCTCACAGGCCTTTGCTACGACGGCCGGGAGATGTCCATGGAGATGGGCGACAGCCGGGGCATGAGCATGATCGATCCGGTCCTGCTTGGGGCCGACGGCAGCCGACTTGATATGTATGACTTCACGGCCTAGGCGTGACGCTTTTCACTTGAAATACTGACCCGGCAGGGTACAAGTCCGTAAGCGGACCAGCCGCCGAGCCAGCCGCGCCGTCACGGCGCGGCGCAGGCCTGGCGCCGGAAATCACCCCAAGGACCATACGGTCATGAAAACGATCCTGGTCATTGACGACGACGAAACCATCCGCAGCGTCCTGCGGCTGTATCTCGAAGGGGCGGGGCATACGGTCCTTGAGGCCACGGACGGCAAGGCCGGGATGCGGCTTTTTTACGCCCATCCCGTGGATATGGTCATCCTGGACATATTCATGCCCGAAAAAGACGGCATCGAGACCATCCAGGAGATACGCGAGGCCGGAAACTGCAAGGTGCTGGCCATCTCCGGCGGCTCTCCCACCATGGGCATGGATTTTTTGCACCACGCCAAGGCCTTCGGGGCCAACGACATCCTGGTCAAACCCTTTAGCGAGGGCGAACTGGTGGATGCCGTGGGGCGGCTTACGGCGGACTGAGGCCGTCGCCGTCCTTGTCTGTCCCGGGGCCTTTTTGCGCCAGGGGATCAAACCGCAGGGCGAGTCCCGTAATCGCCGTCGCCGCCTCATCCACGAAGGCCAGCACCTCCTCCCGCCGCCCCGGGGCGAACAGCAGCCGGACCACGGCCGCATGGCGGTCCACCACGGTCATGCAGGCCAGATGCCCGTATCCCTCCAAAAGAAATCGGAAAAGTCCCACCTCGGACCCAGGCAGCGACAGGTACAGTCGCTGCGACTCCCGGGGCGGCAGGTACGGCGGACGCCGCCGCAGCCGTTTCACAGGACCTCGCACCCGTCTTCGGTGATCAGCACCATATATTCCCAGCGCACCCCGCCCCAGGCCGGGTCATAAAGACCGGGCTCCACCGTGACCACCATGCCCGGGGCGAGGCGGCCCTCGGCGTAGGGGCTCAGGCTCGGGTATTCGTGGGTCTCAAGGCCGATGCCGTGCCCCAGGGAGTGGGTGAAGGCCGCGTCCACCCCGTGGGCCGCGAAGGCGTTTTTGGCCAACGAGTAAGCGTCGCGGTAGGAAAGGCCCGGCCGCAACGCGGCCAGGGCCGCGTTCTGGGCCTCCTGCACCATGTCCAGGGTGCGCCGGAAGCGCTCCGACGGCGAGGCGCCCACCCAGAAGGTCCGGGTCTGGTCCGAGCAGTAGCCGTCCAGACGGCCGCCCACATCCACCAGCACCAGGCTGGCGTCCGTGGCCGCCCGGTCCCCGGGGACGGCGTGGGGCAGGGCGGCGTTCTCATCCACGGCCACGATGGACGGGAAGGAGAGTTCGCTGGCCCCGAACTTCCGGAAGAGCTTCTCGATTTCCCAGGCGGCGGCGCATTCCGTCATGCCGGGGACCAGCATCTCCGGCAGGGCGGCCATGACGGCATGGTTGACGGCGCAGGAGCGGCGCAACAGCCCGATCTCGAAGGGGTCCTTGTACAGGCGCAGGTTCTCCACAAAACCCGAGCAGGGTGCAAGCTCGACATGCTCCGCGAGCAGGGCGTGGGTGTCATAGGACAGGCTCTTGGCCTCGAACAGGATGCGGCTGACGCCCCTGCCCTTGAAGAAATCGGCCATGGCCTGATAGCGGTTGGCGGAATAGATGAAGATGTCGTCCTCGGTCCACACCCGTCTGGCGGCGTCCTTGAAGCGGGCGTCGGTCAGAAGGATGTCCGGCCCGTCCCGGGTGATGAGCAGCATGCCCGAGGATTCGTTGCACTGGGCGTCGTGCAGTTCGAAGCCGCTTAGGTAGTAGCGGTTGGCGGCATGGGAGACGAGCAGGGCCTCATGTCCGGCTGCGGCGAGGGCCTGGCGCAGGCGCTGCCTCCGGTCGGCGTATAGGGGAATGGCGTCGGGTGCGTTTTGCATGGCGGGATTTAGCCGCATGTCGGCCCGGGCGTCAACGCCCTGGGATGGATTCCCCGGAAAAATGGCTGGTTACGACAGCCGGTAGGTGGCCTCCGGGGTTCCCATGACCACGCGGTCGGCCCACTCCGCCCCCTGCATCACCGAATGGTCCATGTTGCCCACCTCGTACTTGAAGCCGCCGAAGCGGCCCCGGGAATAGATGTCCAGGGCCTCAAGCGCGGGTTGGATCACGGCCAGGGCGCCGTCCCGGGAAAGGCACGGGATGGGATAGGCGTAGTCCAGGCGGGCCTGCCAGGTGGAGACCACCCGCTCCCGCTCCCCCGTGTCGAGCATCCCGGCCGCGGCCAGCCCGTCCACGGCCCGGTCCACATGGTCGGCCTCGTTTTCGGGCTTGTAGCCGGAAAACGAGATCTCGGTCATGAGCGCCCGGCAGCGGGGGGTCGCGCCGTCAGGGGCGGGGGTGTTGTTGTAGGAATAGTTGTGGAAATTGGTGACCCGGTAGAAGGGGCAGTCGGACTCGGGGAAATACATCCAGCACTTGGAGTCCGGGCGGTGGCCGTCGATGCCGATTCCGGCGATGAGCGCGCCGTTGTGCTTGAGCATCAAGGCGGCCTCCCGGACGGCGTCCGGCAGTCCCGCCGCCACGTCGGCGACGAAGCGGTCCAGGGGCATGGTGGTCAAAAGCCGCTCATAGGTCACGGTCAGCCCGGCGGCGGTGCGCAGGGTCTTTGCGGCCGGGTCCACAGCCACGGTCTGCTGGCCGAGCAGCACCCGGTCCGCGAAGCGGGCGGCCAGGCGGCGATAGATCTCGCCGGTGCCGCCGGTGAGGGGGAAGGCGAAGGTCCGGTTGGGTCCCCAGGACACGTCGTCTTTGGACAGCAGGATGTTTTCCAGAACCCGGGCCACGTCCACCACGCTCACCCGTTCGCCGATCCAGCGGTGGGACATGGTCTCGGCGGGATGGGCCCAGACCTTGAAGTTGTAGGGCAGCATGAACAGCCGGGCGATGCCCGCGCCGAAGCTTTTGTCGATCCATTCCCGGAAGTGGGCGGGGGGCGCGTCGCCGTGCGGGCCGCCGAAGACGTCGAGAAGGCCCCTGACGCATTCCCAGACCATCTCGGGCGGCAGGCGGCGGATGTTGTTCTGGAAGGGATAGGGCACCCAGGTCCCGGCCATGCGGATCCAGGCCTCGCGCTGATGCGTCAGGACGTGGTCGCCCAAAAGCTCGTCCAGCAGGCGGTCGAAGCGCTCGTAGTGGGAGAAGACCACGTGCCCGCCCAGGTCCCAGGTGAACCCGGCCGGGTCCGTGAAGCTGGCCGACAGGCCGCCCACGTGATCGTTTCGCTCCAGAACCAGGAAATCGTTTTCGCCCAGTTCGCGCAGCCGGTCCGCCGCGCCGAGTCCGGTGGGTCCGGCCCCGATGATCAGATGTTTGACGTGCACGGCGTCCTCCGCACAGGGTTTGCGGCGAAAATGCAGGAAACGTGCCGGATATGGGGTGCGTCGGAGATGCGGAGGGGACAAGCGTAGCGAATACAAATCCTGCACCCCTGGCGGCCCGTAGCCGCCCGAAACGGGCCACCCGGGGGATGCGGCGTCACGACGGTCCGCGTGCGGCGTCGCAACGGAGAAAGAGTCTTACCAGGCGGGGCGTCTGGGCTTCGGATCGCGGGGCTTGGCCTCGTTGACCTTCAGGCTGCGACCTTCGAAATCCTTACCGTTAAGGGCCTCGATGGCCGCATCGGCCTCGGCGTCGTCATCCATCTCCACAAATCCGAAGCCGCGCGGCTTGCCGGTCTCGCGGTCGGAGATGAGTTTGACGGAGGCGACGGCGCCGTACTGGGCGAAAAGATCACGGATGTTGTCTTCAGAGGACCGGAAGGGCAGATTGCCGACATAAATATTCTTGGACATGAGTGAGAGACTCCCTTTTCTCAAGGCTGGATCAGAAATCCACAGACAAAGGGCCTCACGCTGGTATCGCGTCGCAACGTCGCCTCGCGGCCTGGCGGCTTACGGTCGTGGGACTCCGTTTTTTGCGTCGGAAGATGCACGCGGCGGGCGGCCTTATCGTCGTGGATGTCTGAAGGATCGGCTCGCGCACAAGACCGTCCGACGTTCCGCGACCACCGGGAAGACGATACGATCTTTCGCGAACGATTCACCTGTAACGCAAAGGAGAAGGGGGATCAAGGAATTTGTGCGACAATATGGCCCGTCACGGTTTTTTATTTTGACGTGGCGACGTGGACCGTCCGCACGAGAGAGGCCTGGATAACAAACCTCCATTGCGTGGGGCGGGCGGGGCCTTCAAAGGTCCGCAGCGCGGGAAGTCCTGCGCGGTACGCGATGAAGATCAATCGCAGTAGCGTGTCCATGGCGCAAAAAAACATGCCCGGCCAGGGGGGGACATCCGCAATACTGCATGCGGCATAAGACGCGTCGCATCCGGACCGTTTTCCACCGGTCCCGGGGCTTGGCCCGGCGCCCGGGGGGGATGCTTGTTTTTCCTGCCGAAATGGAGAATGTTCCGGTCCGGTGGCGAAAAACTGGACCGCAGGCGCGGCCCGAACAAGAGGAGGATGACGCTACGGTGGACAGTCGACGCATGGTCTGGATCGGGCGGCATCCCCTGGACGCGGGCATGCGCGCCGTGTGCCCCGGGCTGGTGGTGCTGCCGCTTGAGCCGCCCCAGGTGCTGTCGTATGACGACGTGGTCCGGTTGGCCGGGTTCGCCCCGGAGGCGGTCGTCTATTCCGACAAGTCCGGTCCGCCGCCTTTTACCGACATCGAGCGCTTCCCCTGCCTGACGGTTTTCTACTGCGTGGACAGCCACATCCACGCCTGGTACCCGGACTATGCCCGGGCCTTTGACCTGTGCGCGGTGAGCCTTCGGGACCACCTGCCCCTATTCGCCTCGCGCCTGGGGCCAAAGCGGGTGATGTGGCTGCCGCCCTTTCCCCGCCAGGATGACCGGCCGCTTCCGGCCGAGAAACGCCACGACATGATCTTTGTGGGCAAGGTCGATCCGGCCCTGACCCCCGGGCGGCACGCCTTTCTGGCCGAGCTTTTGCGTCTGCTGCCCGGCCTGCACGTCGCCACGGGCAACTACCGTGAGCTTTTTCCCACTGGGCGGCTGGTGCTCAACGTGGCCGAGGGCGGCGATCTCAATTTCCGGGTCTTCGAGGCCCTGGCCTGCGGGGCGTGCCTTGTGACCCCCGAGGTGGGCCACGGCCAGTCCGAGCTTTTCACCCCAGGCGAGCATCTTTTCACCTATCCATCCATGGACGCGCCCGCCGTGGCCGCCCTGGCCGCCGAACTTCTGGCCGACGAACCCCGGCGACGCCGTGTGGCGCAGGCTGGCGAGGCCCTGGTGCGGGCGTCGCACCGCCCGGAACACCGGGCGCAATCCCTGCTCGATTTCATCCGAAGCCACGAACCCTTCGCATCCCTGGTCGCGGCCCGTCAGCTAAACGCCCCGGCCCTTTTCGAAAGCGTTCTTAGGCCCCTGTACCTGCACTGGGCCGAGGCCCTGCGGCCCGATCCGGCCGCCCGGGTCTTCCTGGAGATGGGGCGGCGGGGCGCGGGCGCGTAGGGAAGGCCTCCGGCGGCCAGGGGGAAACTTTTTTGCAAAAAAGTTTCCCCCTGGACCCCCTTCCAAAAACTCTGGCGCGCTTCGCGTCCGCGTGCGGGAGACCGCATGTTCTCCGGCCGATCTGACTTTCGCTGGCGTTATTTCCGGAAAAGCTCTGCTTTTCCGGAAATAACGCCAGCGATGCCAGGGGGTCCGGGGGAAATGATTTCCCCCGGGCGGGGTCCGGGGCGGCAAGCCCCGGATTTCCCGTCGGGTTGTAGTGCTAGGCTCGGGGGGAATCCGGCAGGCCCACGCTCCAGGGCAGGGCCGCCAGGGGACGGTAGCCTTGGTTCCGGGCCAGCATCTCCAGAGGCAGCATGGCCAGGGCGGCCACATCCGGATGGGGGATGTGGATCATGTCCGTGGTGTCCAGGCAGGGCACATACGTCGTGCACTCCTGGCATAGGTCCACCCGTTCGTAGGGACGTTCGGGACTGTGCAGAAACGACAGCCGTGAGGGCTCCTCGTTGCCGCAGCCCGGGCAGGAAATCCGCTTATAGCGCCACCAGGTGGCGCAGTCGGCGCAGCGCAGAAAACGTGGACCGCCGTGCCCGGTGATGTACTCCGCATCGTCGCGGACCTTTTTGAACCACGAAAAATCCGGGTGTCCGCCGCACGTCGGGCACGTCGTGCACCGCCAGGGCAGCTCCGCGATCAGCGGGGACAACGACTCGGCCTGACGCCGCAGCAGCGGCCGCACGATCTCCCGGGCCAAAAAGACGGCTGCGTCCGGGGCCACGCCCAGAACCGGTTCGCTGCGGCCGCCGCAGGCTGCGCCTTCAAGCTCCTCCGCCGCGCGTCCGGAATCGGCCTCCACAGCCCGGGCCAGAATTCCGATCTCGGGCCCAAGGCCGGGAAAACACGTGGCCATGATCGGCAAAAGCCGCCGGGCCGCCCCGGGAATGGCCGGGGATGCGTTCTGAAACCCGGCTTCGGCCAGAAGCGGCCTGCCCTGGCAGAAGACCTCCGGGTCGAAGGCGGTTGGCTCGCCGGAAAAGCCCGGGGCGTCGGCCTGGACTTCCGCCTGTTCGGCCAGAAGCGGGACAAAGGCGTCCAGGAGCGGGGTCAGGGAGGCGACCTCGCGGCCCAGGCGGGCGGCGTCGGCGCGGATGGTCCGCGAGGCCTCGCAGCCGGATGAACAGTCGGACGTCATAGGCTTCTCCTGAAAAAATTGGGTGAAACACGCGGGCGCGCCGTTTCTGGAGGCGTTCGCACACAGCCTGTCCCCGTTATGGGATTCCAAAGGGCGTAAGTCCTCCCGCCGCCGGAGGCTTGGCTTCCCCTCACGTTATTTCGCGAAGTCCCCGCGCGGACGCTCCCGAGGGTTTGGGCGTCCGCGCGGGGGGATGGAGGAGCCCGCTCTTAGCCGGAGATGGAGCGGGTAATACCCCGGATCGGCGAGAAGGCCTTGGCCAGGAATTGTTGGCGCGTCAGCGGCGAAGGTGCCTGGGCCATGGCGTTTTTCCAGTACTTTTTCGGGTCGTCAGCCACCAGATAGATCACGGCCACGTCCTTGGGATTTAGGAGCTGGGCCTTGGGCGCGGTTTTTTTGACCTCGGCCAGCCGGGTCTGGGCGAGAGCGAGCATCTCCTCGCGGCTGCCGAAGTTCATGGCCCCCATGGCGCAGCTTTTCACGCACATGGGCAGCATGTTGGCCTTCACCCGGTCGATGCACATGTCGCACTTGACCAGGGCCTTGGTGTCCGGATTCTGGCGCGGGATGTCGTAGGGACAGGCCCCACGGATGACGTCGAAGTCTTCCTTGGCGGTCTTGTCGGTATAGATGACGGCCCCGGTGTCGGGGTCCTGGATGATGGCCTCGGGGTCCGAGGCGGCCATCTTGCACGGGGCGTCCAGGCAGTGGCGGCACTGGTCCGGGAAGAAATACCAGGACACCACGCCGTTATCGAGGTGCTCGCTGAAACGCACCAGTTTGTAGTTGAAGGGGGTCAGATCGGGAGGATTCTGATGCGTGCCGGTCTGCTTGGTGGCCACCGGCGGCAGATTCTTCCATTCCTTGCAGGCCACCTGGCATCCCCGGCAGGCCGTGCACCGTGTGGTATCGATAAGAAACGCCTTGGGCATTTCGCTTCTCCTTGGCTTGCGTGGCGGGGCGGTTTTCACCGCCCCGGGTTGCGTCATGCGGCGTCGTCGCGCCTTACAGCTCGGTCACCTTCTCCGCCTTGCGCAGGTTGACCAGGCAGGCCTTGTATTCCGGGATGGTGGTGTTGGGGTCGCCGATGGAGACCGTCAGCCGGTTGATCGAGTCGCCGCACTTGGGCTTGGTCCAGCCGAAGGCAAACGGCATGCCCACCAGATGCAGGGTCTTTCCGGCCACCGTAAAGGGCCGGATGCGCACCGTGACCATGGCCACGGCCTGGCATGTGCCGCGCAGGCTCTCCACGTCCACCACGTCTCCGTTTGCGATGCCCTTTTCCTTGGCCAGTTCGTGGCTCATCTCGATGTACTGCTGGGGCTCGGCCTCAAGCAGGGCCGGGCCGTTCCTCGTCTCGGAGCCGGAACACCAGTGCTCGGTGAGGCTGTAGGTGGTGAGCACGATGGGGAACCGGGGGTCGGCGTTTTTGGCCAACTTGTCCATGTCGCTTTCAATGACCTTCATGCAGGGGTTGTTCATCTGCTTGGAGAAGGGGTTGACCACAAGGGGCGTCTCGGCCGGTTCGTAGTGTTCGGGGAAGGGGCCGTCCTCACGGCCGGGGCCGTAGAGCTGGGAGCGGCCTTCGGTGGTCATGATGAAGGGATAGGTTCCCTTGTCCATGGCCATGGGCGGGGCCGCGCCGTCGGGCACATCGCCCACCCACTTGCCGTCTTCCCAGGCGATGACCACCTTTTCAGGATTGTAGGGCTTGCCGTTTGGGTCCACCGAGGCCCGGTTGTAGAGCACGCGGCGGTTCATGGGCCAGGCCCAGGCGAAGCCCGGGAACATGGCGATCTTGGCCTGCATGGGGGTCTGGGTCAGGTCGCGGCGCTTGGCCAGATTGCCGGCCTCGGGGTAGCCGCCGCAGTAGACCCAGCACAGGCTGACGGTGGAGCCGTCGTCGGCCAGTTGGGCGAAGCCCGGCACCTGCTGGCCCTTTTTATATTCCTTGTCCCCGATTTTGACGTCTTTGGTGAACCAGCCGTTGCACTTCTTGGCCACGGCGTCGGCGTCGAAGGTCTCGGGAAAGTCCTGCTTCAGGATGGGGTCGGGGAACGTGCCGCCCTTGGCGTACAGCGCCCGCACCCGGTTCATGATCTCCACGAACATCTCGCCCATGTTGCGGCTTTGCCCCAGGGGCTCGACGGCCTTGTAGTGCCACATGTGCCAGCGGCCGCTGTTGGAGATGGTGCCGTCCTTTTCCGCCCGGTAGGCCGAGGGCAGAAGGAACACCTCGGTCTTGACGTTTTTGGGATCGAATCCCGGGGCATGCCAGTTGTCCGTGGTTTCGTTGTGGAAGACCTCGCCCAGGACCAGCCAGTCCAGGGAGTTGAGGGCCTTTCTGACCTTGTGGGTGTTGGGGATGCTTTGGGCCGGGTTGTGGCCGAAGATCGTCCCGCCCTTGATCTGGCCCTTGTACATGCGGTCGAAGATGTAGAGGTGTGAGCAGTCCATGCCTGGGTCCAGTTTGGGCACAAGGGAATAGCAAAAGCCGTTTTCCTTGGTGGCGTTGTCCCCGTACCAGGCCTTGAGCAGCGACACGATGTATTTGGGCCGGTTGCCCCACCAGTTGACGCTCTTGGGATCCTTGGTCGCCGGGGTCTGGGATTTGATGTAGTCTTCCACGGTCTGGTAGTTGGCCGTGGGGGTGTTGTGATAGCCCGGCAGATAGCCGTAAAGCAGGGCGTGGTCCGTGGTGCCCTGGACGTTGGGTTCGCCGCGCAGGGCGTTGATGCCGCCGCCGGCGATGCCGATGTTGCCCAGAAGGAGCTGCACCATGGCCGAGAGCCGGATGTTTTGCACGCCCACGCTGTGCTGGGTCCAGCCCAGGGCGTAGATCACGGTTCCGGCCTTGTCCGGGCGGCCGGTGGCCGTATATGCGTCGTAGACCCGCAGGATGTCCTTTTCGGACACGCCGGTGACCGAGGACACGGTCTTGGTATCGTACCGGTCGTAGTGCTTTTTGAGCAGGTTGTAGACGCAGCGCGGGTGCTTGAGGGTGGTGTCGCGTTTGGGCAGGCCCGTCTCGTCTTTTTCGAAGGCCCAGGCGGACTTGTCGTATTTCTTCGTTTTGGGATCGAAGCCGGAGAACAGGCCGTCGTTGAAGGAGAACTTTTCGCCCACGATGAACGAGGCGTTGGTGTACTCCATCATGTACTCTTCAAAGTACTTCTTCTTCTCCAGGATGTACTTCACCATGCCGCCCAGAAAGGCGATGTCCGTGCCGGAGCGGATGGGCACATGGAAGGTGCTGCGGGCCGAGGTGCGCGAGAACTTGGGGTCCACATGGACCACCACCGCGCCCTTCTCCTTGGCCTTTATCACCCACTTAAAGGTCATGGGATGGTGCTCGGCGCAGTTGGAGCCCATGATCAGGATGGCGTCGGCGTTGCCGATGTCGGTGTAGTGGTTGGTCATGGCCCCGCGCCCGAAGGATTCGGCCAGGGCCGGGACGGTGGAGCTGTGGCAGATGCGGGCCTGATGGTCGAAATGCACGATGCCCAAGGCCCGGACCATCTGGTGCAGCACGGCGGCCTCTTCGTTGGAGACCTGGGAGGAGCCCAGGTGGAACATGGACTCCACCCGGTTGACCACCTGACCGGCGGCGTTTTTCTCTTTGAAGTCGCGGTCGCGGGTCTCCTTGATGCGGGCCGCGATGCGCTCCATCATCCAGTCCCAGGGCTTTTCCTCCCACTTGTCGCTGCCCGGGGCCCGGTACAGGGGCTTGGTCAGACGCTCGGGGCTGGTGTGCAGGGACTTGAGCGAGGCCCCCTTGGCGCACAGGCCGCCGCCGCTGATGGGATAATCGGGATCGCCCTCGATGCTGATGATCTTGCCGTCCTTGCTGTAGACCAGGGTGTTGCACCCGCAGGAACAGAACGGACAGATGGAGATGAACTCCTTGCAGCCGTCGATTTTAAGCCCCGCAGCGTAAGCCGAAACCGGGGCCAGATCGATCCCCAACCGGCCAAGCGCCATTCCCGCGACGCCCGCTCCGGTCACTTTCAGGAACCCTCGACGCGACAGTCCCATGGCAGCCTCCTTGATTTGCGCAGTCTCTCGTGTGGCGCATCCCCATCCGGCATGACGATCATGGCGAGGCCAGGGGACGCGGCCTGTTGGTTCCTGGTAGCGCCGCAGCCTGGTCGCGTCAATATTTTTATCAATAATTTCGGATAGTTATATGTATTATGTTTAATACATATCCCCGTCAGCCAGGGGTAAAATGAAGGATGACGCCAGGGGGTTCGAGGGGGGAAGCGTCGGCGTACAGGCCCGGAGCGGCTTACGGGGCGCGTTGCGGCTGGGGCATGGCGCATCGCCCAACGAACGCCGCGCCAATAAAAAGGCCCGGGAAGATTCCCGGGCCGATGTCGGGGATGACCATGACCCCGGACGGCGTCCATGCCCCCCGGAACGGGGAGCGGCGGGCGGCCTGTCAGGGGGCCGTGACGGAAAGGCCCCGGGGCGGGGGCGAGGGCGGGGCCGCTCCCGGCTCGCGCTCCTCGAAAAATCCGGCCACGGGCCAGGGGAAGAGCCGCTCGGCCCGGGTCAGGGCGCAGTTCTCCACTTCGTCGAACCAGCGCCGGAACATCTCCCGGAACTCCTGGCCCTCTTCGGTGAGCCGACAGCCCTCGCGCTTATGGGCCTGGTTCTCAACCAGTTTGACCCCCAGGGCCTGTTCCGTCGCCCGCAACTTGCACCAGGCCGCCCGGTAGGACATGCCCAGGATCGAGGCCGCCTTGCGCAGCGAACCGTGGCGCTCGATCAGGTCCAGCAGTTGGACCCGCCCCATGCCGAAAACCATGGTGTCCCCGGTTTCCAGCCACAGATGCAGGCGGATGGTGGTTTTGAGAGACATGCTGTTGACCTCCTTCTGACATGGCCCTATAGGCACAGACGATCAGGGCCATCATTAAAGCGGATGGATTTCCCCGCAGGGCGGCCCCCCGGGCCGGTCGTCACCCGTGTGGAGATTTCCGTGATGATTGCCTGTATGCGGTCCGGCCCGGAGGAGACAAGGGACGCGGCCGGTACTAGGCGGCGATTTGGCACGCGGCGAAACGGCCGCATGGCGCCCCGCGCCGCCCTGAACGTCTCGAATACGCACCGGTTAATGAAACGGACCGGGACCGGGAAAGCCCTGCTGCCATGGATGTAATGACCTTCAATGACTTGGTTTCTTCCGAACGGGCGGCCCAGCGCTATTTCTTGGAATTCTGTTGGAAAAACCACCAGCGGTTTTGTCCCCGCTGCCGGGAGCGCAAACTGTACCGGGTGGCGGACGGACGACGGCGCTGCTCCCGCTGCGGCTACACCTTCCATGATTTCAGCCGCCGTTTCCTCAACGCCTGCGCCTTCGACTGCCGCAATTGGCTGTGGTTCCTCAAGCTCTTCGAACTCGGGGTGCCGCCCCGGGACATGGCCGTCCAGATGCGCGTCACCTATCCCACGGTGCTCAAGGCCCAGGAGATCGCGCGCCGGGCCATCGTGGCCCAGTCCCTGGACGCGGCCTCGCTGCGCCGGGTGGCGGCCAAAGGCGGCGGAGACGCGGTTTGCCGAGGGGGTGGGACGGACGACTCGCCGGTTTTCGGGGTCATTGACTTGGGGGGGATGGTGGTGTGCGATGTCCTGTCCGACATCAGCCCGCAGGACGTGCTGCTTTTCAAGTGCAATTTCCGGCTGCGCACGGCCAGCCTCGGGCAGGTGGTCTACACCGCCCCGTTTCGAAACTATCTCACCATGACCTGCTGCGGGCCGTCGCTGTGGCCGACGGACCTCGTCCGCCACGACGACAGGCGCCTCCCCGTGGAGACGTCGGAGTTCTGGGGCTTCGTCAAACGCCAGCTTGGCCGGTTGCGCGGCCTGGCGCCGGGGCATTATCCCCTGTATCTCAAGGAGTGGGAGCTGCGGCACAACTGCCGGGACAAGGATCTGCTGGAGGTTCTGGCCAGGGCGTTGTGCGGCTTCGTCCCGGATGAGTGACGCGTTGCGACGCGGGCCGTCGGCGACGGCCCCATGATCCGGACAAGGCGCATGCGCTACACAAGTCCGAGTTTTTTGAGTCGTATCTCGATGCAGGACACGGCGGCGGGCGTGATGCCCGAGATGCGGCCGGCCTGGCCCAGGGTCATGGGCGCGATGCGGGTCAGCTTCTCCACCGCCTCCCGGGGAAGCCCGGGGATGGCCGCGTAGTCCAGGTTGGGCGGGAGGGGGACGTTTTCGTGGCGGGAGGCCCGCGACACCAGCTCTTCCTGGCGTCTGAGATAGCCTGCGTATTTGATCCGCGTCTCCGCCTCGACAGCCACGTCCGGCGCCGTGTGCTCCATGCCCGGAACAAGCGGCAGCACGTCGGCTGCGTCGATCTCCGGGCGGCGCATAAGCTCGGCCAGAAGGGCCGACTTGAGTTCCGTGGGGCCGATTTTGTCGCGCAGGGCCTGCGGCGCCTCGTCCAGGCGCACCCGGATGGCCGACAGGGCCGCCGTCAGTTCGTCCACGGCCCGCATCTTGGCCGTGAAGGCATGGTATTGGGCGTCGCCCACCAGCCCAAGCTCGCGGCCAAGGGGGGTGAGTCTGGCGTCGGCGTTGCCCTCGCGCAAAAGCAGGCGGTGTTCGGCCCGGGAGGTGAACATGCGGTAGGGTTCGCTTGTGCCCTTGGTCACCAGGTCGTCCACCAAAACCGCCATGTAGGCCTGATCCCGGCCGGGCAGGAAGGGCGGGCGGCCCGTGAGGGAGGAAAAGACGTTTATGGCCGCCCACAGGCCCTGGGCCGCGGCCTCCTCGTAGCCGGAGGTGCCGTTTATCTGTCCGGCCAGATAGAGTCCGGGCAGGACCTTGGTTTCGAGCGTGGGCGTAAGCTGGGTGGGGAAGGCGAAGTCGTATTCGATGGCGTAGCCCGGGCGCACGATCTGGGCCTTTTGCAGGCCCGGGATGGCGGCCAGCATGCGTTTTTGCACGTCCAGCGGCAGGCTGGTGGGGATGCCGTTGGGGTAGACCTCGGGGCTTTCCAGGCCTTCGGGTTCGATGAAGACCTGATGGCGCTCCTTGTCCGGGAACCGGGCCACCTTGTCCTCGATGGACGGGCAGTAGCGGGCGCCTGTGCCCTGGATGATCCCGGTGAACATGGGCGAACGGTCGAAGCCGTCGCGGATGGCCGCATGGGCCGCCGCATTGGTGTAGGTCAGGTGGCAGGGGACCTGTGGCAGGACCGGCCCCGGGCCGTGGAAGCTGAACCCCGGGGGCGGATCGTCGCCGGGCTGGGGGATGGTTTGTCCGAAGTCCACGCTTTTTGCCAAAAGCCGTGGCGTGGTGCCGGTTTTGAGACGCCCAAGCGACAGGCCGAGAGCAGCAAGGCTGGCGGACAGGCCCGTTGACGGCGGATCGCCCAGGCGGCCGCCGGGAAAATGGTCCAGGCCGACATGGATCAGGCCGCGCAAAAAGGTGCCCGTGGTCACGCACACGGCGCGGGCGGCGAAGGTCTGCCCGAGCAGGGTGCGCACCCCGGCGGCGCGGCCGTTTTCGACGAGGATGTCCTCGGCCGTGTCCTGGACGACCCACAGATTTTTTTGGGCGAAGACGTCGCGTCTGACCACGCGCAGGTAGGCGTCGCGGTCGATCTGGGCCCGGGTGGCGCGCACGGCCGGGCCTTTGCGGGTGTTGAGGGTCCGGAACTGGATGCCTGCTGCATCGGCCCAAAGCCCCATCATGCCGCCCAGGGCGTCGATCTCGCGCACCATGTGGCCCTTGGCCAGGCCGCCGATGGCCGGGTTGCAGGACAGATGCCCGATGCGGTCCACGTTTATGGTCAGTAAAAGCGTGGCCAGGCCCAGGCGGGAGGCGGCCATGGCCGCCTCGCACCCGGCGTGCCCCGCGCCCACGACGATCAGGTCGAACCGGTCGGGGAAGGACGGCGCGGCGGTCATCGGTCGAGGAGCACCCGGGCCATGACCTTGGCGTCGGTGATGGTCATGGTGATGCTCGAACGCTCGTTGGGCTGATGGGCGTTGTGCATCAGGCAGGACCAGACCACGGCCCCAAAGCCCCGCTTGCGCAAAAACGCGGCCACGGTGCCGCCGCCGATGCCCATGGGCCGGGGACTGTTGCCCAGGACGGCCCGGATGGCGGCCATGGTCCGGACCACGATCTCGCTGTCAAGCGGCGTGGCCGGGGCGGCCTGCTCTTTTTGCACGATGTCGACGGCGATCTCCACGCCCCGGGCCTTGGCCACGGCGGCGCAGATGTCGCCCACGGCGGCCAGCACGTCGTCCAGGTCGTAGACGGGCAGCACGCGGCAGTCCATATAGAACACGTCGCGGCCGGGGATGGTGTTGATGTTCTCCACGTTGGCCTCTTTTTTGGTGGGCGAGAACGTGGAGCGCGGCGGGGCGAAAAGGCCGTCCTCGGCCGGAAAGGCCTCGTGCAGGGCAAGAAGTCTGAGCGCCAGGTCGGAGGCGGCCACGAAGGTGTTTTTTCCCTCGTCCGGGGTGGAGGCGTGGCACTGGGCGCCGAAAAGCGAAAATTTGAGCCACAGCATGCTTTTTTCCGCCACCTCGACCATTTCGCCGTCCGGGCGTCCGAAATCCGGGATGAGGAAGAGATCGTCCGGCGTGAAAAGTTCGGGATGGCTGCCCAGGACGTAATCCAGGCCGTGCTTGCTGCCGGTCTCCTCGTCGGAGACGAACAGCATGCCGTAGTTTATGGGCGGGGTGACGCCGTTTTCAAGCAGGGCCTTGGCCAGGATGATCTGGGCGGCCATGGCCTGCTGGTTGTCCTCCACGCCCCGGCCCCGGATCAGGTCGCCGTCTACGACCAGGTCGTAGGGGTCGCTGTCCCACAGGGACAGGTCGCCGGGGGGGACCACGTCGATGTGGGAGACGGTCCAGAAGGTGCGCGAGGCGTCGGCGCCGGGGATGACCACGGCCAGATTGGGGCGATGGCCGCAGGACACCCGGTCGTCCGGGGCGTTATATTCCCGGACCTCGGGCAGCCCCAGGCCTTTGAGATGGATTTTGAGATCATCGGCTTTTTTGCGTTCGCCGTCGCCGCCGTTTAGCGGTCCCAGGGCCGGGATGGCGGTCATGCGGCGTTGCAGGGCGATGATGGCGTCACGCTGGGCGTCGAGGAAGTCGAGCACGGTGTCGAGCATGCAAACCTCAGGGATGGCGTTGGCCGGCGGGGCGAGTCCCGGAGCCGACATGGGGATGGTCCAAGGATAGCCGGTCGGCGCGGCCAAGGCAACGCCCGGCCGGGACTCGGCGTCGCGGGCGGCGGCGTCTATCGGGCGCGGCGACGTCAAAAAACCGGGGGAACCAGACGGCTCCCCCGGCATGAAGTCCGGATAGGCGAATACGGCTCTTGGGCCGCAAGACGGTCCGCAGACGCGCCCCGTAACGGGATTCCAAAGGGGCCGCGCCCCTTTGGCCGCCGGAGGCCTTCCCCTGAAACCGCTGCCCTGCCTGTCGCAACTACCGGCCGCGGGCAGCGCGCCCACCCCAAAAAATACGCCAGTATTTTTACTAAACGACCATCTGGCGGACTACCGGCCGTGGGCGGCGCGCCCACCCCGAAAAATACGCCAGTATTTTTACAAAACGAATAGCTGGTGCGACTACCGGCCGCGGGCAGCGCGCTTGGAGGCCTTCAAGGGGTTGATGTTGACCTTGCCGCCCTTGTCGACTTCGAGCTTCACGTGGGTGGCGAAGTTGCACACCTTCTGGGCCCATTTACGCTCGGGCATGGGGTAGCTGGCGCAGTAGGTGACGCCTTCCACGTCCTTGGTGCGCTCGCAGCCTTGGCATTTTTCGACGATGGGATGGCATTCGACGCCATTGACGGTGATGGTCTGGGCGGACATGGGTTTCCTCCATATAACGACGCGCGGGGCGTCCGTCGCTGTCTTTCGTGTCTGTGTGGAAAACAGCCCCTTTTATTCATTTGGCCGGTCTTGTCAAGCCCGATTCGTGACCAGACGCGCCGCGAGGCTTTTGGCCATGTCCCGGACCTCGCGGCAAAGGGCCGGATAGTCCAGGCCCGGGAAGCGGCCGTTTTGGCAGACCACCTCCCCGGCCACCATGGTCAGAACCGTCTCGGCCCCGGTGGCGGCGTAGGCGATCTGGGATAAGGGATCATGCAGGGGGACCATGTTCGGCCGCGTCAGCGAAAGGACCGTCAGATCGGCCAGATATCCGGGTTCGATGACCCCGATGTCCGGGGCGCCCAGGCAGGCCGCGCCGGAGACGGTGGCCGCGTCCAGGGCGGCCTGGGCCGGGAAGGCCGTGGGGTCGCCGCTGGTCAGCTTGTGGATCAGGCAGGCGGCGTCCATCTCGGCGAAAAGGTTTAAGGCGTTGTTGCTGGCCGCGCCGTCCGTGCCCAGGCCCACGGCGACGCCCTTGGCCAGCATGGCCGGTACGGGGGCCGTGCCCGAGGCCAGCTTGGCGTTGCTGCGCGGGCAGTGGGCCACCTTGGTCTGCGTGGCGGCCAGGATATCCATGTCCGCCTCGTCCACGTGGACGCAGTGGGCCAGCAGGCAATCCGGCCCGAGCACACCCAGATCGCGCAGGTGGGGGATGACCCGTTTGCCTGTTTTTGTTTCGCTGTCGGCGTTCTCCGTGACGCCCTCGGCGGCGTGCAGGCTGAAGACCGCGCCTTCCTGCCGGGCCAGCGCGGCGCAGGCCGCAAGGGTCTCGTCCGAGGCGGCGTAGGGCGAATGGGCCGCCACCATGGCCGCAAGGCGCGGATGGCCGCGCAGGCGGGCAAAAAGATCGCGGGAGAGGTCCAGGGCCTGGGCCGGGGTCCTGGCCGAGGGGGTGGGGAAATCGAGCACGCCCTCGCCGACAACGGCCCGCATGCCGAGTTCGTCTGCGGCCTGGGCGGTCTGGGCGGCGAAGAAATAGAGGTCGGCGAAGCAGGTGACGCCGACGGACAGCATCTCGGCGCAGGCCATAAGCGCCCCCAGGCGCACGGCCTGCGGATCAAGCATGCGCTCCATGGGCCAGATGTGCTGCGTGAGCCACTGGGCCACGGGCAGATCGTCGGCCAGGCCCCGGAACAGGGTCATGGCCGCGTGGGTATGGACGTTTATCAGGCCGGGCATGAGGACGGCCTGGCCCATGGCCAGGACCTGGCCCGGGGCGTAGGCGGCGGCGATGTCCAGGCGCGGCCCGACAGCGGCGATGCGGCCGCCGGTTATGGCCACGGCCCCGTCTTCCACGACCAGCCGGGCGGCGTTCTGGGTGAGGACATGGGACGCGGTGACCAGACGGTCGCAGGGGATGGGCATGAGGGCGACGTTACTCATGCGCCGTATTCTACGCGGACGGCCGCCGCGATGCAATCGGCCGTATTCTTGACGGGTTGCGGCAAACCCGATAGGAGCGCAAAGGTTACATGGCACGTTCCCCGAACAAGGAGGCAGCATGGATCTGCGGTCGCTTCTACGCGAAATCTACGACTTTCCCAAAGAGGGCATCGTCTTTTTGGACATCACGCCGCTACTTGGCGACGGCAAGGCCTTTCACCACGCCGTGGACATGATGGCCGCCCGGTTCGCGGACGCGAGCCCCACCAAGATCGTGGCCGCCGAGGCCAGGGGCTTTATCTTCGGCGCGGCGCTGGCCTACAAGATGCGTATCGGCTTCGTGCCCGTGCGCAAGCCCGGCAAGCTGCCGTATAAGACCCAGTCCGTAACCTACGATCTGGAGTACGGCGCCGACACCCTGTGTATGCACGAGGACGCCGTGCTCAAGGGCGAGAAGGTGCTGGTGGTGGACGATCTGCTGGCCACCGGCGGCACGCTCAAGGGCGTCTTGAAGCTTGTCGAGTCCTTCGGGGCCGAGGTTGCGGGCGTGGGCGTCCTGGTGGAGCTGGATTTTTTAAACGGCAAGGACATCCTGGAGGGCTACAGCGTGCAAAGCGTGGTGCATGTGGGCACGCCGGACCCCAAACCGTCCTGCGCCTAAGCCCCTTTTGCGCGTAGACCGTGAACACGTGACTGTTTTCCCCGCCGTTGCGGGCGGCCGATAATCGCCGTCCGGGTGGTCGGGGAAAGGCCAAAGGACCAAACATATGCGTATAGGCATCATCGGCGGCAGCGGCCTGGATGATCCGCACATCCTGGAAAATCCCACGGACCTGGAGATGGACACCCCCTTCGGGCCGCCCAACTCCACCCTGCGGCTGGGCAAGATCAGCGGCCGCGAGGTGGCGCTTCTGGCCCGGCACGGCCGCCAGCACACCGCGCCTCCCACCTACGTCAACTACCGGGCCAACATCTGGGCCTTGCGCGAGGCCGGGTGCGCGGCCATTTTGGCCACCACGGCCGTGGGTTCGCTGCGCGAGGACATCCGGCGCGGCGATCTGGTGATCCTTGACCAGTTCATCGACTTCACGCGGCTGCGGCGGTTGTCCTTCCACGACCATTTCAAGCCCCACGAGCCCCTGCACACCCCCATGGCCGAGCCGTTCACCCCGAGGCTTCGGGAGGTGCTCATCACCGAGTGCAAAAAACTCGGCTACCGGCATCATGAGCGGGGCACGGTGGTGACCATCGAGGGACCGCGCTTCTCCACCCGGGCCGAGTCCAACATGTTCCGCATGTGGGGGGCCGACGTCATCAACATGAGCGTCTCCACGGAATGCGCCCTGGCGGCCGAGGCCGGGACGCCCTACGCCGCCGTGGCCATGTCCACGGACTACGACTGTTGGAAGACCGACGAGGCGCCGGTGACCTGGGACGAGATCGTGCACATCTTCAAAGAGAACGCCGAGAAGGTGACGTCGCTTCTTATCGAGACCATCAAGGCCCTGTAGCCCCGTCCGGGGGCGGGATGTTTTATACGGCCGGGGGCGAAAGTCTTCGGCCGTGTCGTTTTTGCCGGGGAACGGCCATGGACGGCCCGCGCAGGCCGAAGAGCGCGGCGACTCCCGGGGACCGGGCGACGTGTCGGGTTCACGGGGCGCGTGCTGCCGACACGTCTTCGCCGTGAGGGACCACGCGCATCGTCCCGACCGTGCCTGGCAAAACGGGGGCGTCGTGATACACTATTTACAATAGATCATTTTGGATATATTTATTATGGATGGGAAGGAAGTGCTCCGGCGGCTCAAGGCTGCCGGGTGGAAATTGGACCGGATTTCCGGAAGCCACCACATCATGGCCAAGGACGGACGCGCCGTCCCGGTTCCGGTGCATGGCGCAACAGATATCGGTCCCGGCCTTCTCGCCGCCATCGCCCGCCAGACCGGCGTGGATCTGAAATAGGAGATCGGCCATGGATATTCGCTATCCCGTGGTGCTCGAACCCGAACCCGCAGGCGGCTTCTTCGTCCGGTTCCCGGATTTCGAAGATGTCTTCACCGAAGGTTCGACCCGGGACGAGGCCCTGTGCAACGCCGCCGAGGCCCTGTCTGGCATGCTGGCCTTCAAGCTCGAAAACGGACACCCCGTTCCCTGTCCGGCCGAAGCGTCGCCGGGTGCTGACGCAGTGGCCCCGGACGCCAAGGTCCAGGCCGCGCTGCTGGTCCGGTTCGCGCGCGGCGAACGTTCCCTGGCCGAGGTGGCCCGGGCCCTGGGCACCTCCTGGCCATCCGCCAGGCGTCTGGAAGACCCCTCCCACTGGCCAAGCTTAAAAAGCCTGGATCGGGCCGCCGCCGTGATGGGCAAAAAGCTGGTTTTGTCGTTTGAATGAACGAAAATGGGGTTTCAAGCCATAAAACGGCCGGGGGCTTGCGCCGCCGGCCGTTTATTTTTTCCACGCACATCTGCGGGGAGCGTGTCGCGCGTGGCGTGAGAGACTTGGGAAGGCTAGGCCGCCTGCGGACTGCGCAATGAAATCGCCACTTCCTGCCCCAGGGCCAGAAATGCGGCATCCAGCGCGTCCAGCCGGGAGGCGTGGTTGAGGTCCAGGAGCCGGTCGGCGTGTTGCCGGGCGATGCCCATGCGCCGGGCCATCTCCGCCTTGGTGACGCCCAGCTCCCGCATGGTCGCATAGAGCAGCACCTTGAGGCCTGTCTGGGTGGACAGGCGCACGGGCTCACCCCCCCCCGACTCCTTCTGCGGCAGAGGGATGTCTTTTTTGTGGGCCATCCTCGCCGCCAGCGCCTCCTCAATGGCGCCCACGGCGTAGCCAAGCGCGTCCTGCCTATCCTCCCCGAAGGTGGCCACCTCGGGCAGGTCAGGGCAGACGACGAGCATGGCGCCGTTGTCATCCGGGGTCAGGGCGACGTGATAGATGAGCATGCCGTTCTCCTATTTTAGTCCGAGCTGCTTCAGGATGCTTGCGACTAGTCCCGTTCCGAGTTCCTTGCCCTGGCCGTGCATGGGCAACTGCGCCGTCCTGTCTCCGAGAACGACGGTCAGATGACCGGAACCGCCACGGTGCGACTCGAAGGTGCACCCTTGCTTGGCAAGCCACCGCTTCAGCTCCGCGCTGTTCATGGATGCATCATAAGTGGTGACGTTATTTTGTCAACACATAAGGTGACAGAAAGAGGCGGCAGGCCAAGCCTTCGCCGCCGGAAGCCAGGCGTGGCCTTGTGGTCAGCGACGGCCTCGGGGTCTGGCGGGGTATGGAAGGGCCATGCGCCAGGGGGGGCATGCGGCCGGGGGTGATCGCCCCCGGCCGTTTTTTCGTTTTCGGGCGGGCGGGTTACGTCTTGGGGAGCAGGGGGATGTAGATCTCCGTGCGCAGATCCTGCGGCGGGGTTACGGCCGGGTCGTTTATATAGATCTCCAGGCTCGGGGCGTAGCCCGGCTCCCGACCGAGCTTTGGCAGCTCCACGCCGCACAGCTCGGCGTAGCTTTGATGCAGCCCGGAATACGGCCCCACATGCAGGGCCATGGCGTAGTCCCCGCCGCCGATGTCCATGACCCCCGCCGGTCCCTCGGCCGTCACGTCGTCGGGTACGGTGATGCAGGCGTCGTAGCGGATTTTTTCCGGCGGCGTGACCTCGGGGTCGTCGTGGCTGATCCCGATGACCCGGACCTGCGGCCCAAGCAAGCCCTTTGGCCCGGCCCAGCCGCACAGCGCGCTCCAGGCGGCGTGGCACGTTGCGTACGGCCCCACGTGGCGCACGTAGGCCACCTTCGTGACGGGGAAGAAAACGATTTTTGCGTCCATGGCGATGTCTCCTTGTGTGTTGGGAGGCGGCACGGGACTCTGCGGCAGGGGCAGCCCCCGGCGGGCGGCCGTGCGGTAGGCGCTGGGCGGGACCCCGAAATGGCCCGTAAAGGCCCGGGTGAAGGCCTGGTGGCTGTCGTAGGCGCTGCCAAAGGCTATGTCCGTCACCGGCCGGGCCGTGCGGGCCAAAAGCATGGCCGCCCGCTCCAGGCGCAGGCGTCTGGCGTAGGCCGCCAGGGATTCGCCCACCATGCCGGTGAACACCCGGTGGAAATGGTGCGGCGAATAGTGGGCCAGCTTGGCCAGTTGCTCCAGGGACGGCAACTCGTCCAGGTTCGCCTCCACGCAGGCCAGGGCCCGGCGCAGGCGCTGCCGATAGGCGTCGTGCGTCACGTGCGTCTCCATGGATGCGGTGATAGCAGGCCCCGCAGCGCGCCGCTTGACCGTTTTTGCGATTACGGGCCGCGCCGCCTGCGAAACCAAAAAAAACCGCCGGTCGCCCGGCGGTTCGCATAAAAATAGGAAGCCCTGCGGCCTATTTCTCCGGGTCCGGGCGCATGCTCATGACCGGAACCACAGCGCTTTTGATGACCTTTTCGGCCACGGAGCCAAAAAGGATCTTGTCGATGCCCTTGCGGCCGTGGGTGCCCAAAACGATCATGTCGGCCTTGACGTCCTTGGCGGCGTTGAGGATCTCCTCGGCGGCGTAGCCCGTGGCCACCCGGCCCTCCACGTTAATGCCCGCGAAGTGTTCCTTGAGGAAGGCGTCCATGGTCTCTGTGGCGCCGGTCACGATGCCCTGGACGAAATTGTCGATGTAGCTGGCCTGGACGTGGAACTCCACATACTGGTTCAGCGACGGGGCCACGTACAGCACCACCAGCCTGGCCCCGAAGGCGTCGGCCAGAAGCCGTGCGTACTGCGCCACCTTGGGGCTGACCTCGGAAAAGTCCAGCGCGCAAAGAATCGTCTCGATCTTGGCCATATGGTCTCCCGTGGGTTGGATGGTTGCAGGCGTTTTGCAGTCTGCATCCTATCCCATGGCCGGACGGATGGAAAGGCCGACGGACGTCCTAGGCCGCGGCCAGGACCCGTTTTTGGCGGTAGCGCTCGATGCGGTTCGTGAGCAGGACGTTGAAGGCGATGCAAAAGGCCACGGTGGCCAGCACGGACAACAGGGGAAGCTGGCTTTGGGGGAAGTAGTAGCGCAGGACCACGATGATCAGCCAGTGGGAGATGTAGATGGGATAGGACAGCTCCCCCACCATGCGGTCGAATTTCATGTGCCGGGTGTAATAGAAGGCGTAGGGGAGGGAGATAACGGTCAGGGCGTAGGTGAAAAGCTCCTTGTAAAACCCGCCGGGGAGAAACTGGTACGACAGCAGATAGCCAAGCAGGGCCGCCGTGGCCGCGGGCGGCAGCCAGGACCGCACGGGCCGGGCGGTGATCCGGGCGTAGAGGCGGTGGCACAGGATGCCCAGCAGAAAAAAGCCCAGCTCCACCGGAAAAAACCGCTGCTCCCAAGGGTCGGAGGGAACCCCCTGGGACAGGATGAACCAGCGCAGAAAAAAGCTGGCCCCGGCCAGACACAGGAGCATCCAGGTTTTGCCGCGCACCAAAAAAGGGGCCAGGAGGTAGAAGGTCAGCTCCAGGGAGATGGTCCAGGCCTGGGGGACCAGCAGATAATGCCAGGCGGGCTGGGGGGCGGCCAGGGCGTTGACGTCGAAATACAGGCCCCCGCCGGGGGCAAGGCCCATGAAAAAAAGGATGTCCTGGCCGTAGACGCTGAGGTTGGCCAGGGCCAGCAGCGTGGCGGACAGGGGGTTGAGATAGTCCTGGCGGGCGATCCAGGGGCCAAGGAGCAGTTTGGTGTCCAAAACCTGCCAGAAAAAAAGCGACGCCAGAAAGGACAGGGCCAGCACCACCCAGTAGGCCGGAAAAAGCCGCAGGAACCGGTTGGTGATAAACAGGCGGTAGGACCCGGGGCCGGCATACTTGCTGGACAGGATCAGCGACATGTAAAACCCTGAGACGATGAAGAAAATCTTGATGGCCATGTAGGCGTCGGTGAAGATCAGCCCGAAAAGCGGGCCGGTGTGGTTGATGACCACCGTGACGGCTAAAAGAAAGCGAATGGCGCCCATGCGTGACTATGTTCCTCTGCTGCCGTGTGCGGGCGCCTCATGCGGCAACCGAAAATGCCGGGCGACGTGAACGCGCCGGGGCGGTCGCCCGCTGGCCCGGCAGCGCCGCGTCGGCCTAATCGCGGACCGCCACGGCGTCCGGCCCGGCGTTCGGCCTGGCGCTTAGCCCGGCGTTTGGCTCGGCGTTCGGCCTAGCGCTTAGCCCGGCGTTTGGCCAGCCGCCGTCCTACGCCCGCAAGGCCCGGGTCAGCTTGTCCTTGTCGTCGATGAAAAGCTTGTAGTTGATGGAGTCTTCCAGGGCCTGCCAACTGGCCTCGATGACGTTGTGCGACACCCCCACCGTGGTCCAGCGCCGGGTCTGGTCCCCGGACTGGCACAGGACCCGCACGTAGGACGCCGTGCCCGACTCCTCGCGGCTGGAGGCCGAAAGCACCCGGACCTTGAAGTCCAGAAGCCGCATCTCGCTTAGGCGCGGATAAAAGCCCCGCAGGGCCTTGCGCAGGGCCTTGTCCAGGGCGTTGACCGGCCCCCGGCCGGTGGAGGCGGTATGCTTGACGCTGCCGCCCACCTTGATCATCACCGTGGCCTCGGTGCCCAGTTCGTCGCGTTCGCAGGCCTTGTCGTCCAGGATGCGGTAGCGGATCGGCGTGAAATAGGACCGCGCCCGGCCCATCACCCGGTTGAGCAGAAGCTCGTAGGAGGCCTCGGCCGCGGAATATTCGTAGCCCTGGCTCTCGCGCTCCTTGATGGCGGTCAAAAGCTCCAGCACGAAGGGGTCGTTTTTGTCCAGGTCGAAGCCGAACTCCCGGGCCTTGAACAGGATGTTGCTCTGGCCCGACAGGTCGGACAACAGCACCCGGCGCCGGTTGCCCACCAGGGCCGGATCGATGTGCTCGTAGGTCAGAGGGTTGCGGGCCACGGCGCTGACGTGCACCCCGCCCTTGTGGGCGAAGGCCGAATCCCCGACGTAGGGCTGGCGGGAAAAGGGGGCCAGATTGGCCACCTCGGCCACGAAGACGGCTGTGGGGGCCAAAAGGGGCAGGCGTCCCTCGGGCAGGCAGCGGCGGCCGAGCTTGAGCTCAAGGTTGGGGATGATGGCGCACAGGTTGGCGTTGCCGCAGCGTTCGCCGTAGCCGTTTATGGTCCCCTGCACCTGGGTCGCGCCCTGGCGCACGCCCTCCAGGGCGTTGGCGACGGCCAGGCCGGAGTCGTTGTGGGGATGGATGCCGAGCCTGGCCTTAGGCAGGGCGGCCCGCACGACGCGCACGATCTCACCCAGTTCGTGGGTCAGGGCGCCGCCGTTGGTGTCGCACAGGACCAGCGCGTCGGCCCCGGCGGCGCTTGCTGCGGCCAGGACCGCCATGGCGTAGTCGGGATCGGCCTTGAAGCCGTCGAAAAAGTGCTCGGCGTCGAAAAAAAGCTCGCGCACATGGGGCCGCAGATAGGCCAGGGAGCCGGAGACCAGCTCCAGGTTGCGCTCCGGCGTGGTGCGCAGGGCCTCGGTGACGTGGATGCCCCAGGATTTGCCGAAGATGGTCACCACATCGGTCTCGGCGGCCAGAAGGGCCTTGAGGTTGGGGTCGGCCTCGGCCGTGGACTTGGGATTGTGGGTGCTGCCAAAGGCCGCCACCCTGGCGGTTTTCAGGTCGTAATTGCGGATTTCCTTGAAAAACCGTTTGTCCGTGGGGTTCGATCCGGGCCAGCCGCCCTCGATGTAGGCCACGCCCAGTTCGTCGAGCTTCACCGCCACCCGGATCTTGTCCTCGGTGGTCAGGCTGATGTCCTCGGCCTGGGTGCCGTCGCGCAGCGTCGTGTCGTAGATGTCGATCCTGTCCATGACCGTCATGCGTCCCTGCCCCCAGGCCCGGCCAGGGGCGGGGGGCGTGTGTGCGGTGTACGAAAGCAGGGTGCGGGCGTCAGCAGACCCGGTCGCCGCCCGGCCGGTCCAGGCCGAAGGCGTCGTGCAGGGCGCGTACGGCCAGTTCCAGATACTTTTCCTCGATGAGGCAGGTAATCTTGATCTCGGAGGTGGAGATCATGAGGATGTTGATGTTGTCGTTGCGCAGGCAGGTGAACATCATGGCCGCCACGCCGGAATGGTTGCGCATGCCCACGCCGATGACCGAGACCTTGCACACGTTTAAGTCGTGCTGCACCTCCACGGCCCCAAGCTCCGTGTTGGCCCGGCCAAGGATCTCCAGGGTCTTTTCCAGGTTGACCCGGGAGATGGTGAAGGTCATGTCCGTGCGGCCGTCGCGGCTGGTGTTCTGGACGATCATGTCCACCAGGATGCCTGCGTCGGCGATGGGGCTGAAGATGGCGGCGGCTACGCCGGGGCTGTCCATGACGTTGAATACGGTGATGCGGCACTGATCCTTGTCGTAGGCGATGCCGGAAACCAGCACATCTTCCATCTGCTCATCCTCCTGGGTGACCAGCGTGCCCGGGTCGTCGCAAAACGTAGAGCGCACCCGGACCGGAACGTTGTATTTCTTGGCGAACTCCACCGACCGAATCTGCAGGACCTTGGCCCCCATGCTGGAGAACTCAAGCATCTCGTCGTAGCTTATGCGGTCCAGCTTGCGGGCCGTGGAGCACATGTTGGGATCGGTGGTGTAGACGCCCTTGACGTCGGTGTAGATCTCGCACACGTCGGCCTCGAGCGCCGCCGCCAGGGCCACGCCCGTGGTGTCCGAGCCGCCGCGGCCAAGCGTGGTCAGCCGCCCGTGGCAGCTCACCCCCTGGAATCCGGCCACCACCAGCACGTCGAATTCCTCGATCATGTCCATGAGCCGGGCCTTGTCGATCTCCAGGATGCGCGCCCGGGCGTAGTTGTTGTTGGTCAGGATGGGGATCTGGTGGCCCAGGACCGAACGGCATTTGATCCCGGCGTCCTTGAGCAGCATGGCGAAAAGGGCCACCGAGACCTGTTCGCCCGTGGTCACCAGGGAGTCGCATTCCGAAAGATCGGGCGTGGCGGAGAACTGCCGGGCCAGCCCCAAAAGCCGGTTGGTCTCCCCGGACATGGCCGAGAGCACCACCACCACCTTGAAGCCCTCGTCCAGGCCCTTTTGCACCCGGGCCTGGACCTGCTTCATGCGGTCAAGCCCGGCCACGGACGTGCCGCCGTACTTCTGCACCATTATGCGCATGGTTCCTCCATGGTGTCGGGCCGCGCCGGGCGGCCCTGGAAATGCCTCTTCGTGTGGCCCTGCGCCGCCGGGAAAGGCCGCCAGATGCGGGGCCAGATGGGCCAAAAGCGCCTCGCCGCCGGGACCGGCCCCGGTCAGTTGCGCCGTGCGCCCGCCCGGGGCGTGGCGCAAAAAGATGCCCAGGTGGTCGCGGGCCAGACAGTCGTCCGGCAGGTTCTCGGCCCATTCCACGGCGATCACCCGGCGTGCGGCCGGGTCGTCGGCCGCATGCGGCAGGGCCGGGTCGGCGTATTCCTCGAAAAGCTCCCGGGCCTCGTCCCCGCGCAGGCGGTAGAGGTCCATGTGCACCACTTCCGGCCGGGTGGGGTAGATGTTGACCAGGTTGAAGCTCGGGCTCGCCACCTCGGCCTCGCCGCCGCCCGGCAGCGCCTCGACAAGGCCGCGAACGAAGGTGGTTTTGCCCGATCCCAGGTCGCCGCGCAAGAGGAGAACGACCGGGCCGTCGGCGTGCGCCAGGATAGCGGCCACGGCGGCCCCCAGGCGGACCGTGTCGGCCGTGTCCGCGAGGTGCGCGGTGCGGTTTGGTTCGGCCATGCCCCGGGCCGCTTAGGACACGATGGCGCTTAGGATGTCGCGCATGCCGATGACCCCCACGAGCTTCCCACCGTCCACCACAGGCACGGTGTGGAAGTTGCGGTCGGTCATGAGCGTGGCCACCTCGTCCACCCCGGTGTCGGGGCTGACGCACACGGGCTTTGGGGTCATGGCCGAGGCCACGGTCATGGCCGTGATCTTTTCCATCTCCCGGTCCAGATCCTTCATGGAGCTTAGGGCCACGAAACCGTCCAAAAGCGAGAACACCGAGGGCAGGGAAATCTTTTTCTGCTGGGCCACCAGATCGCTCTGGCACAGGATGCCCAGCACCGCGCCGTCCGGCGAGACCACGGGCAGGCCGTTTACGCCCTTGTCCAGAAGCAGGCGGGCGGCGGTGGCGATATCCGTTTCCGGGGTCACGGTCACGACCTGGGGGGTCATGACCTCCTTGGCTGTGCGCATGCGTCGTCCTTCTAAGTTAAATGTGGCGGAAAATCCGGGGCAGGGCGTCGGCGATGTCCATGGCCGTGTTCCCGCGCCTGGGGAAGTCGTCGGCAAGATGGCCGCCGCACAGGCCATGCCAATACACCGCGAGGCAGGCGGCAAGCAAGGGGGGCTGGCCAGCGGCCAAAAGCCGGGCCACGACCCCGGACAGCACGTCGCCTGAGCCGCCAACGGCCAGATTGGGCGCGGCATGGGGGGACAGGATGGCCGGGAGGGACGGGTCGCCGCCGTCCACGATCACCGTGCCCGGCCCCTTGAGCACGACCACGGCCCTGGTGCGCCGGGCCAGGGTCCTGGCCGCCGCCGTACGGTCGGCCTCGACCTGGGCCACGGAGACGCCCAAGAGCCGGGCCATCTCCCCGGGATGCGGGGTGAGCACGGCGCGCGGCCCCAGGCGTCCGGCCATGTCCGGGGCCTCGGCCAGGACATGCAGGGCGTCGGCGTCTATGACCACGGGGACGGGAAGCGGTCCCGGCGAAAAAAGTTCGGCCACAAAGCCTTCTGCGCCGCTGTCCCGGCCAAGCCCCGGCCCCAGGACCACGGCGTCGGCCGCCGCCGCCATGGTGCGCACCGACTCGGCCATGTCCGCCGACCAGCCCGCCCCCGGGGAGGTCTCGGGCAGGGGCGCGGTCATGATCTCCGGCCGACCGGCCTTGACCGCAGGCTCGATCCCGGCCGGGCAGGCCGCCGTGACCAGCCCGGCCCCGGCCCGCATGGCCCCCATGGCGCACAAAAGCGGCGCGCCGCAAAGCCCCGGGCTGCCGCCGACCACCAGCACCCTCCCGGCCGTTCCCTTGTGCAGCAGGGGATCGGCGGCTGGGACATGGTCCATGACGGCCGGGGCGATGGCCGCATACGAGGCCGGATGGGCGGCTTTGACCTGCTGCGGGATGCCGATGGGGCAGACATGCAGGCGGCCGGTGAAGGGCCGGGCCTTGGGCAAAAAAAGCCCGATCTTGGCCGCCTCGAAGGTGGCCGTGGCCTGGGCGCGCACGGCGTCCGGGCCGGGGAGGCCGGTTGCTGCGTCCAGGCCCGAGGGGATGTCCAGGGCCAGGACGAGGCAGCGCCCGGCCAGGGCGTTGATGCGCGCGACACGGTCCGCCATATCCGGGGCCAGGGGGCCGCGAAAACCCGTGCCCAGAAGTCCGTCCACGAGGATGTCCGGGGGGGCGTCCAGGGCCTGCCCGGGCCGGGACAGGGGGACGATGGGCAGGCCCAGCCTTTCGGCCAGACGCAGGTTGTAGGCGGCGGATTTGCGGAAACGGGCCTTGGGGCGGGCCAGAAGAAGAAGGGGATCGGCCCCGGCCATATGGAGCAGGCGGGCCAGGGCCAGGGCGTCGCCGCCGTTTTGGCCGGGACCGGCGTAGAGATGGACCCTGGCCCCGGCCAGGGGGCCGTATTCCTTTTCCAGCACGGCCAGGGCCGCCCGGGCCGCGTTCTCCATGAGCACGTGGGGATGGAAGCCGAAGTCGCGCAGGGCGGACGCGTCCCAGGCGGCCATCTCCCCGGGCGTGGGCAGGGGGGTCAGGACATGCGGCGGCAGGCAGGACAAGGAGGCGGCGCTCATGGCTCGGTCCTTTTGCGGCGGCCGCCGCGTACAGGGCGGCGGCGCTTGGCGGCCGGGTCGGGAAAGACGCGCTCGCCGGGCGAGGCCCAGATGCCGGGATCGCGTCCGGCCGGGGCGGGGTCAAGCGGCGTAAGCCCCTGCGGGGCGGGGCCTGCGCCGGGGCAGCCGGAGCAGGGCGGGGCGGCCGGGCGGTCGCGGCCCTCGGCCACCACCACGGCGGCGGCCACGCCCCGGTCGTGGGTGATGCTTATGTGGAAGGACTCGGCCCCGATGGCCCGGGCGCGGGCGGCCGCCGCGCCGGACAGGCGCAGCACCGGACGGCCCAGGGCGTCGGGCAGGACCTCCAGGCACTGAAACGTGATGCCTTCGCTAAACCCCGTGCCCAGGGCCTTGACGGCGGCCTCCTTGGCCGCGAAGCTGCCGGACAGGGCCATGGCCAGGGCCAGGGCGAAGCCCGGGGCGCGCTGGGCGCGGGCGTCCATTTCCGATGGGGTCAGGATGCGGCGGCAAAAGGCCTCGCCGAAGCGGGCCAGGGATTTTTCGATGCGCGCGACATCCACTACGTCAAGGCCCAGGCCCACGATCATGGACGCGGCCTCACGACACGAACCCGGCCACGATGTTGGCCATGCGCGACACGGCCTCGGGAAAGCCCGTGATCACCGCCCGGGCCACGATGGCGTGGCCGATGGAATATTCGTTGACCCCGGACACCCGGGCAAAGGGCAGGATGTTCACGTAGTCCAGGCCATGGCCCATGTTGACCCGAAGGCCCAGGTCCCGGGCCATGTCCAGCCCGGCCAGGAGCCGGTCGAACTCGGCCTGGCGGGCGGCGCCCCGGGCCTCGGCGTAGGCCCCGGTGTGCAGCTCCACGTAGCCTGCCCCGGTTTCGGCCGCGGCCGCGATCTGGACCTGGTCGGGGTCGATGAAAAGGCTGATCTCAATGCCCGCCGCAGCCAGGGGCGCAATATAGGCCGCAAGCCCGGCCTCGCGTCCGGCCACGTCCAGGCCGCCCTCGGTGGTCAGTTCCTGGCGCTTTTCCGGCACCAGGCAGACCATGTCCGGCAGGATGCGCCGGGCGATGCCGGACATCTCCTGCGTGGCCGCCATTTCCAGGTGCAGCCGGGTCTTGGCCGTGTCCCGGATCATCTCCACATCGCGGTCCTGGATGTGCCGCCGGTCCTCGCGCAGATGCACGATGATGGCCGCAGCCCCCGAGATTTCGGCCAGGGAGGCGGCCAGGACGGGATCGGGCTCGGCGGCCAGGCGCGCCTGCCGGATGGTGGCCACATGATCGACATTGACGGCGAGATGCGGCATGGTATTCTCCTTGCAAGTACACGCATGAAGTCGACGAATGACGCCAGCCTCGGGCCGACGCACGGCCTGGGCACGGCATGAAGGGCCGCCCCGGCAAAGTCCACGGGCGGCGCGCGTTTTTCCGGTGTAGGCGAGGCCAGGGGGGTTGTAAAGGCCGTGGCGCATGTGCAATTCCTGTACATGGAGCGAGCACGGTTTTTTCCCTTTAAAGGCCAAGATCGTAACCGCGCACGCGGTGACGCCCGTCCGAGTCCATCGCCTGGAATCGGATGAAACTATCGAAAACAAAGAGTACGATCTATGAATCTGTGCATTGTGGGCACCGGCTATGTGGGCTTGGTCAGCGCGGCCTGCTTCGCGGAAATGGGCAACGACGTGTGCTGCGTGGACATCAATCCGCGCATCGTGGAGAACCTGCGCCAGGGCGTCATCCACATCTATGAGCCGGGGCTTGAGGAACTGGTGCGGCGCAACACCGCCGAGGGACGCCTGAAATTCACCACCAGCGTCGCCGAGGGCATGGAAAGCGCCCTGTTCGTGTTCGTCACCGTGGGCACGCCTCCCAAAGAGGACGGCTCCTGCGACCTAAGCTACGTCTACCAGGTGGCCCGGGACATCGGGGCCAATATGCGCGACTACAAGATCATCGTGGACAAATCCACGGTGCCGGTGGGCACGGCGGACAAGGTGCGCGAGCTGGTCTCCGAGGAACTGGACAAGCGCGGCGAGCACATCGTGTTCGATGTGGTGTCCAACCCGGAATTTCTCAAGGAAGGCGACGCGGTCAGCGACTTCTTCAAACCCGACCGGGTGGTGGTGGGCACGGACAACGTGCGCACGGCGGAGCTTTTGAAGGCCCTGTACGCGCCCTACGCCCGCAGCCGGGACAAGCTCATCGTCATGGGCGTGCGCAGCGCCGAGATGACCAAGTATGCCGCCAACTGCATGCTGGCCACCAAGATCTCGTTCATCAACGAGATCGCCAACGTGTGCGAGCTGGTGGGCGCGGACGTGCGCGACGTGCGGGTGGGCATCGGCTCCGACAGCCGCATCGGCTACCAGTTCATCTATCCCGGCATCGGCTACGGCGGCTCCTGCTTCCCCAAGGACGTCAAGGCCCTGATCGACACCGCCAAGCAGTACGGCTACGACCCCACGGTGCTCTCCGCCGTGGACGAACTCAACGCCCGGCAAAAGCACGTGGTCTCCAAAAAGATCGTGTCCTACTTCGCCTCGCGCGGCGGCGTCAAAGGCAAGACCCTGGCTTTGTGGGGCCTGGCGTTTAAGGCCAACACCGACGACGTGCGCGACGCCTCGGCCTTTGAACTCATCCAGGACATGACGGCCCTGGGCATGAAGATCAAGGCCTTCGACCCCGTGGCCGGTCCCAACACCCGCAGCCACTTTCAGGATAACGAGCTTTTAACCGTGGTGGACGAGCAGTACGCCGCCCTGGACGACGCCGACGTGCTGGCCGTGGTTACGGAGTGGAACCAGTTCCGCAACCCGGACTTCCCGCGCATCCAGAAGACCTTAAGCGCTCCCGTGGTCTTCGACGGCCGCAACCTCTATTCCTCGGAACTCATGGAGAGCCTGGGCTTCACCTACTACAGCATCGGCCGCCCGGACCCCAAATAAGTCAGGCTGGCCGCCCAGACGCACAAAAACGCCGTCTCCGGTCTCTCCGGGGGCGGCGTTTATGCGTGCGGCGGCATGGCCCGGCCCGTCAGTGCACAAGTTCCTGGGCGCGCTCGATCTGGGCCGGGGTCAGGTCGGCGGGGACTTTCTCCCTGCCGAGTTTCGTGCACACCATGTGCCGGGCGCATTTGGAGTTGTCGCCACGACAGTATTTCTTTTTCATCATCTCCGCCATTGCCGGCATGTTGGCCATCTTGTCGTTGAAAAAGATGCACTTGGCGATCATTTCACAGTCTGCCATGCCCTTCCTCCTTGCGACCTTGTTTGTGAACTAAATAACACGCCGGGCATGTCGGTGCAAGAAAGATGGAAAGAGAATCGTATATCATCGCAATAAATACCGGCCTCGGGGCATTGTATACCGCAAAGGTGGGATAATGCCCTGCTGCATGATGCATACGGCCAAAAGGGCGCCATGCGCTGTGGCGGCGCCAGGGCGGCGGAAAAGGGGCGGGAAGGGGCGGGAAGGGGCGAGGAGGGGCGGCCGGATCAGCGGCCGGAATCAAGGGTGCGCAGGCAGGTGCGCAGCATCAGTTCGCGCAGGATGACCCGTTCGTATTCCACATGTCCGCCTGCAGGCAGATCGTTCTCCACATCGGCCAGGGCGCGCTCCACGAACTGGGTCTCTTCCCAGAAATCCAGGAGTTCGTCGTCGGCCAGGCCCTTGATCTGGTCTTCCAGGGGGAAATGCTCGGCATCAAGATAGAATCGGGCCATGGAAACGTCCTTACGGTGGTGGCGTGGCGCATGGGGCGGGCCGGGCGGCCCGGGCGGCCATGGCCTTGTGCGGCGGTTGCGCGTCGGCCCCGTGTAGCGGGTCTTTTACCGATGCGCAAGCGCCTTGGGCCAGTCCGGCCTAGTCCCCGGACTCGCCGGTGTGTTCCGGAATCTGCTCTATGGGGGTAAATTCCATGCTGATCAGGCCGTTTACCACCGCCCCTTCCTCGATGACCATGGCCGGGGCGCGCAGATTGCCTTCGAGATTGGAGTTTTTGTTGAGCACCACCCGGATGGAGGCCTCCACGTCGCCCTTGATGCGGCCGTTGGAGATGATGGTGCCCACCCTGATGCGGCCCTGGACGCAGCCGCCCTCGCCGAGCACCAGCGTGCCGTCGGAATTGATGTCGCCATTGACGCCGCCGTCGATGCGCACGATGCCCTGGAAATCGAACTGGCCGTTGTATTGGGTTCCGGCCCCGAGAAAGGCGGTGATTTCGTCGTGGTGGGCGGCTTTTTTGCGTGATGAGCGTCCGAACATGGTGATTGGCCTCGTTGCATGTGAAAATACTTCGGCCCGACACTAGCCCACTTGGGCGGCGAAGGGAACCCTTGCGCCGCCAGGAAGGCGGGTGGGCAAGGCCCTAGTCGGTCACTGCGAACGCCGCAGGATGCGGGGCGCCGTCCGGCCCGGCGTCGGTCCCGGGATCGGCCACCACCCGGACCTCGCGTTGCGGGAACGGGATGGAGACGCCTGCCTCGCGGAAGAGGCGGTCGATGAGAAAACGCATCTCAGAGGTGACGGCGAGCCCGATGGATACGTCGGCCACCCAGAACATGAGCTTGAAATCAAGCGAGCTCTCCCCGAAATTGAGAAACTGCACGACAGGGGCCGGTTCCGCGAGCACCCGGGCGTGTTCGGCCGCCGCCCGCATAAGCAGGTCCCGGACCTGGGCCGTGTCTGAGCCGTAGGCCACGCCCACGGTCACCTCCCGGCGCACCCTGGGGTCTTTGTGGGTCCAGTTGATGATCTGGCCGGTGATCAGATCGGAGTTGGGCACGAAGATGGTGGCGTTGTCGAAGGTCTGCACCACGGTGTTTCGGATGTTGACCTTTTTCACCTGGCACCAGATCTCGCCCAGCTGGATGGTGTCGCCGGCCTGGATGGAGCGCCCGAAAAGGAGGATCAGCCCGGAGATGAAGTTGTTGACGATGTTTTGCAGGCCAAAGCCGATGCCCACGGAAAGACCGCCCGCCACCACCGCCAGACTGGTGAAATCCGCCCCCACAAGAAAAAGCCCGGACAAGACGTAGAGGCCCCAGGCGACATAGGTGGCCGAGACGGACAAAACGTCCAGCACGCCCTGGTCCCATTCCGGGCGAAGTCTGGCCGCCTCGGGCAGAAAGGACTTGAAGGCGGACACGGCGGTTCGCGTCAGATGGAAGCCCACCACCAGAAGGGCCGTCCGGCCGACGGACAGGCCGATGTCCCGGTAGCCGATCTTGAAGTCGAGGATGTCGAAAAAGACCGTCCGCCCGCCGACCTGGGTGCAAAACCAGTACAGGGCCAGGAAAAATAGCCCCAGGTGGAGAAGCGGCGCGATCAGGCCGCTGACCAGCCCCCGCGCGAAAAGGGATATCCCGGCGGCCGCAGCCCGGGTGAGCCACAGGTCGACCAGACGTCCCAGGCGCAGGCTGCACTGCAAAAAGGCCAGGGACAAAAACCAGGCCGACACCACCAGATGGGACAGGTTGGCGTAGCCCACCACGGCGGCCAGGGCCAGCAGGGTGAAAAGCCAGCGGTCGGCCAAGGCCAGAAGCGCGATGACGTCCGGGGCCTCGTCCGGGCTTTGGCGGCGGGAGGCGGAGAACGCCGAAAAAAGCAGCAGTCCCGTCCACACAAGCTCGGAAAATGGGCTGGGCAGGCCCGTCACCCGCAGGACAAGCCCGCAGGCGAACAGGAAAAACAGGCCACGCAAGGGGTTTTTGGCGGTCTCGGCCAAGGCGTCGCCAAGGTACGCCGCCAAAAACCGGGAAAAGGACAAAAGCGCTGCCGCGAAAAATATCTCGGCGATGACGCTTAGGGCCTCGAACAGCAAAAAAGGCGAGGCGGCGGCGGCCCAGGAAAAGGCCAGGCCAAGCCCGGCGTAGCGCAGCACCCCGCGTACCCTGAGCACCCCGGCCAGGCCCGGAAAGCGGCGGATGATACGGGCCGAGAGTATGGATGCGGCTAAAAGCGCGCACAGGGCCAGGGCCGCCGGTTTGGCCAGCCCGTCCCAGGGGGTGGCCCCCTCTTCGCCGGAGAAAAGCGACCGGTAGGCGTCAAGCGACGACAGCCACAGCTCGACCTTCAGGTCCGGATCGGCCCAGGCGCCAAGGCTCAGCATGCTTTGGGAGGGGCTTAGGAAAAAATCCTTCCAGGCCCCGGCGAACCGTTCCCGGACGTTTTTTTCCATGTCCGCTATCCCGGTCTGGAGCCGGGCGGCCGGTCCGAGTTCGCGGTCCAGGGAGCCCTTGACCCGGGACAGGGCCTTTTTCACCCCGGCCACGTAGCCCTGGTAGTAGTCGAGGGCCTGGCCCACCTCGCCCTCGGGCCTGTCCGCCGACTGCCGGGAAAACTCGCCCTCCAGGGTCTCGATCTGCTCGAAGATGCGGTCAAGCTCGGCGGCCGTGGCCCGAAACGGCTCCACCAGGACGTCGCCCCGGCCGTGCAGGCGGTCCAGGCCATGCAGCACGGCCCGAAGCTCCCAGGGGTTGCCCGAGGTCAGGGAGGTGATCACCGTCAACTGGTCGCGCAGGGATTCCAGGGACGACAGCTCCCGCCGGAAATCGCGCAGGATGCGCGGCAAAACGGTCTCCATGGATTTGAATCGCGCGGCCTGGAGGATGAGCGCCTCCTGGTTTTTGCGCAAAACCAGCTTCCAGTCGTCGCTCTCGCCGTTTTGGGCCATGGCCGGCGCGGCGACAAAAAGACACAGGGCCGCGCACACGGCGGCCAGGAGGAGGGCGGAGGGGATATGGCGCATGACGTTATGTTGCGGCAGGGGCGGCCTAACGCTTGTCCATGGGCGTGTAGTCCCGCTGGTTCTTGCCGATGTAGACCTGCCTGGGGCGGTGGATCTTCATCTCCGTGTCCTTCCATTCCTCGTGCCAGTGGGCGATGAATCCGGGCATGTTGCCGATGGCGATCATGACCGGGAACATGGGCACGGGGATGTTGATGGCCCGAAGCAGCAGGCCGGAAAAATAGTTCACGTTGGGGAAAAGCCGACGCTCCTTTACGAAGTCGTCATCCAGGGCCAGCCCCTCGATCTCCAGGGCGGTGTCGAAAAGCGGGTCGCGCCGGGCCATGCCTGCGCTTATGAGATTCTCATAGGCCTTGCGGATAAGTATCGCCCGGGGGTCGTAGCACTTGTAGACCCGCTGCCCGAAGCCCATGAGCCGCCGCCGTCCGGCCTTGACCTCCTCGAGGAGCTTGTGCGCCGTGATGCGGCCGCCGTGCACCTCTTCGAGCATCTCCATGACCCCGATCCCGGCCCCGCCGTGCAGCCGTCCCCACAGGGCGCAGATGGCCGCCGAGATGGAGGCGAACAGGTTGGCCTGGGAGGAGCCGACCATGCGCACCGTGGCGCAGGAGGTGTCCAGGCCGTGGTCGGCGTGGGCGATGAAAAAAAGCGACAAGGCCCGCACGATGGGCGCGGGCGGCTCATAGAGCCGAAACGGCACCGAGAACATCATGTGCAGGAAGTTGCGGCAGTAATCCATGTGCGGGTTGGGGTACATAAACGGCAACCCGTCGGACTTGCGGTAGCTGAAGGCCGCGATGGTGCGCACCTTGCTCATGATTTTCGCCGCCGCCAGCCGGTAGTCGGCGTCGGTCGCGATGTTCATGAGCTCGGGATAGTAGCTGCCCAGGGCGTTGATCATGGCCGAGAGGATGGCCATGGGCTGCCCGGCCGGCGGGAATCCGTCCAGGTGCTTGAGCAGTCCCTCGTGCAAAAGCTCTTGGTCGCGCAGCATGCCGCGAAATTCCGCCAGCTCGTCTCTCGCCGGAAGCTCCCCGAACATGAGCAGCATGGCCGTCTCCACGAACGAGGCCCGCTCGGCCAGTTGCTCCAGAGGGTAGCCCCGGTAGCGCAAAAGCCCGCGTTCGCCGTCGATGTGGGTGATCTGCGACTTGCAGGCCCCGGTGTTGGCGAAGCCCGGATCGAAGGTGATCCAGCCGGTCTTGGAGCGCAGGGAGGTGACGTCGATGCCGCTGTCGCCCTCGGCGCTGCGCAGAAGCGGCAGTTCGACGGTCTTGCCGTCATAGGAGAGGGAGGCGAACGTCTCTTTCATCGCGGGGACTTCCTGTGGACATGGAGTGAGAAACCAGGAAAAATTCTATGCCATGGCGCGTCCCTTGTCCACAGGCCGCCAGCCGTTCGGGCCGGGTCCGGCCGGGTCTGGGCGGCCCCGCCTGGGCGGGCGGACCTGTTGCGCGCCCGGCCCCGGGCGTTTACATACCAGCCGTTGACCCGAACCCGCCCCGGGCCGGGCTATGCAAGCCAAGGAGCCGCCGCCGTATGCCGACCACGCCCGCCCCCGACGTCGCCGACGCCTTTTCGCCCCTGGCCATGGAAGGACTCGACGCGCCCCTTTTTTCCCTGCTGGACCAGGCGGCGGCGGCGCATCCCCGGCGGACGGCCATCCTTTTCCACCGGGCCAGGGTCAGCTACGCCAGACTTCTGGAGCTGGCCGAGCGCGGCGCGGCGGCCCTGCGCGCGGCAGGCCTTCGCAAAGGCGACCGGGCGGCGGTCATGCTGCCCAACTCCCCCCAGGCCATCATCACCTATTTCGCGGTCTTAAAAGCCGGGGGCGTGTGCGTCATGGTCAACCCCCTGTACATGGACTTCGAGCTGCGCCATCAGCTTCGCGACAGCGGGGCGAAGGTCCTGGTGGTTTTGGACCTCTTGTGGGCCAAGCACCGCCAGCTTTTTGGCGAGGCGGGCCTGGACCGGGTCTTCGTCACCCGCCTAAGCGACGGCCTGGGCTTCCCCATGAACCTGCTTTTCACGTTCAAGATGCGCCGGGAGGGGAAAAGGCCGCATCTGGGACTCGACCGGCGCACGGTGTTCCCCTGGCGGGCGCTTTTTACGGGCAAGGCCCGCTATAGCGAAAAAGACGTCGATCCCGCCAAAGACCTGGCCGTTTTGCAATACACCGGCGGCACCACGGGGCAGGCCAAGGGGGCCATGCTCACCCACAGAAACCTCATGGCCAACCTGCAGCAGTGCCGGATCGTGCTGCGCGAGGTCGGCGTCTTAGCCGAGGTGTTTCTCGGGCTTTTGCCGTATTTTCACATCTACGGCCTGACGGTGTGCGTGAATTTCGCCGTGGCCTGCGCCGCGACCATGGTCCCCATCGCCCGGTTCATCCCGGCCCAGACGCTCAAGATCATCGCCGCGACAAAGCCCACCATCTTCCCTGGCGCGCCCGCCGTGTACGCCGCGCTGTTGCGTCAGCCCGAGGCGGCCCAGAAGGCCCTTTGCAGCATCCGCTACTGCGTCTCGGGGTCGGCCCCCATGTCCGGGGAGCTTTTCGAGCGGTTCACGGCCGCAACCGGGGCCAAGATACTGGAGGGCTACGGGTTGACCGAGGCCTCGCCCATCACCCACGTCAATCCCCTGGAGGCCCGGCGCAAGCAGGGCTCCATCGGGCTGCCCTTTCCCGGGTCCCAGGCCCGCATCGTGGACATGGAGACCGGGACCATGGAGCTTGCCGCAGGCGAGCAGGGGGAGCTGGCCGTGCGCGGCCCGCAGGTCATGGCCGGATACTTCAACCAGCCCGAGGAGACGGCCCGAACCATAAAAGACGGCTGGCTTTTGACCGGGGACGTGGCCATCCGCGACGCCGATGGCTATTATTTCATCCTGGACCGTAAAAAGGATCTGATCCTGTGCGGCGGCTTCAACGTCTATCCCCGGGAGATCGAAGAGGTGCTCATGCACCACCCGGCGGTCAGGGAGGCCTGCGCCGTGGGCGTGACGCATCCCACCCGGGGCGAGGCCGTGAAGGTCTACGTGGTGGCCGAGTCGGAAAAAACCCCGTCAAAGGCCGAACTTCTGGCCTATCTGCGGGAGCGTCTGGCCGGATACAAGGTCCCGAAATATCTGGAATTTCGCAGCGAATTGCCGCGCACGGCGGTGGGTAAGCTCCTGCGCCGGGTGCTGCGCGACGAGGGGGCGGATGCGGACCCCGGGGCGAGCGGGAGCAAGGGGGCGCTTAGGCCATAAGGCCGCCATTTTTTGAACCGCCGACCCGGCAGGGCAAAAAAGCCAGCCGTCTGAAACCGTGACGGGAGGGGTATGGGCTTCCCCCGTCCGCCGCCGCAAGGCTTCCCCCGGCCGGGCCGGGGCGCCGCCATCACCCCAAAAAATCCGCAATCGCCTGCCTGATCCCGGCGGTGTCGATGCCAAGCCTGGCCCGCAGGGTCTTTTGCGGCCCGTGCTCGACAAAGGCGTCGGGCAGCCCCAGCCGCCGCACGGTGAGGCCCGACAGGGCGTCCCGGTCGGCCAGAAGCTCCAGCACCGCCGAACCGAATCCCCCGGCCAGGGTGTTTTCCTCAACCAGAAGCAGTTTGCCGCAGGTTGTGGCCAGGGCCAGGATGTCTTTTTCCGGCAGGGGGGTGACGAACCGGGCGTTGAGGACGGCCACGGAGGCGCCTGTGGCGGCGCAAAACTCCTCGGCCGCAGCCAGACAGGGATGCACCCGGCTGCCTATGGCGATGATCCCCAGGTCGGTCCCCTGGCGCAGCAGTTCGCCCTGGCCCAGGGGAATGGGCAGCGGCCGGAGGTCCGGCCTGGACCCGACGCCCACTCCGCGCGGATAGCGGATGGCCGCCGGGCCGGTATGCCCAAGGGCCGTGACCAGCATGCGGGCCAATTCCGCCTCGTCTTTGGGGGCCATGAGCAAAAGACCCGGGATGTGGCGCAGATAGGAGATGTCAAAGGCCCCGTGGTGAGTGGGGCCGTCCTCGCCCACAAGGCCCCCCCGGTCCAGACAGAAGGTCACAGGCAGGTTTTGCAGACACACGTCGTGCACGATCTGGTCGTAGGAGCGCTGCAAAAAGGTGGAGTAGATGGCCACCACCGGGCGATAGCCCTGGGTGGCCAGCCCGGCGGCGAAGGTCACGGCGTGCTGCTCGCAGATGCCCACGTCCACGAACTGTCCGGGCAGTTTTTCGGCGAAGGCCGAAAGCCCGGTGCCCTCAGGCATGGCGGCGGTGATGGCGATGATGCGCGGGTCGGTGCGGGCGAGGTTGAAAAGGGTGTGGCCGAAGACCTCGGTGTAGGTGGCCGTGGCGGCGGCGGGTTTGCCCTCGGCCTGCCCGGTCTCGGGCTCGAAGGAGCCCACGCCGTGGAAAAAGGTGGGGTTGGACTCGGCCGGGTCGTAGCCCTTGCCCTTTTTGGTGAGCACATGGACCAAAACCGGGCCGTCGATGTTTTTGACCTCCTCGAAGACCTGGGTCATGCGCTCCACGTCGTGTCCGTCGATAGGCCCCAGATAATTGAAGCGGAAGGCCTCAAAGAGCATCCCCGGGGTGAAAAAGCTCTTAAACGACTCCTCGCCCCGGCGCACGTAGCCCATGAGGTCCTGGCCGTAGGGCAGGGACTTGATCCAGCCCTCCATGTCCTTTTTCAGGCGCAACACCCAGCGATGCGCCAGCTTGCGGCTGAGAAAAAGCGACAGGGCGCCCACGTTTTTGGAGATGGACATCTCGTTGTCGTTTAGGACCACGATGAGCTTGCCGCCCCAGCCTCCGGCCTGATTTAAGCCCTCGTAGGCCAGGCCGGCGGTCATGGAGCCGTCGCCGATGACCGAGATGACGTGGTGGTCCTTTTTGTCCAGGTCCCGGGCCATGGCCATGCCCAGGGCGGCGGAGATGGAGGTGCTGGAGTGGCCCACGCCGAAGTGGTCGTAGGGGCTTTCGCAGCGCTTGGGGAAGCCGCTTATGCCGCCGAAGGTGCGCAGGGTATGGAAGGACTCCAGGCGCCCGGTGAGGATCTTGTAGGCGTAGGCCTGATGCCCCACGTCCCACACGATCTTGTCCTTTGCCGGGTTAAAGGCCCGCAAAAGGGCCAGGGTCAGCTCCACCACGCCCAGGGAAGGGGCCAGATGGCCGCCGTTCATGGACACGGTGGAGATGATGACCTGCCTGATCTCCCCGGCCAGCCGGGTCAGGTCCTCGGGGGAGAGGGCGGCCACCTTTCCCGGGTCGTCCATGGCGGTCAAAAGCCGTAGCGAATGCTCTTCGAAATCCGACATCATGTCTCCCGGCGCGATACGCCGCGCGTGACGCTATGAAACGCGGTCCACCACATAGCGGGCCAGTTCGCGCAAAAATCGCGCCGCATCCCCGTCGTGGTCGGCCACGGCGCGCACCGCCGCGTCGGCCTCGGCCAGGGCCATATCCCGGCTCTGGGGAAGCCCGGCCAGGGAGGGAAAGGTGTTTTTGCCCAGGGCCTGATCGCTGCCCACGGGCTTGCCGATGGTCTTTTCGTCGCCGATCACGTCCAGGATGTCGTCGGCGATCTGGAAGGCCGCGCCCAGGCTCTGGCCGTAGCGGGCGGCCCGGTCCACGCCGTCGGGGGGGGCGCTCGCCAGGATGGCCCCGCAGACGCAGGCGGCCCGGATCAGCGCCCCGGTCTTTTTGGCCTGCATGGCCGCCACCTGGGCCAGGGTCACGCCAGGGGCGCCGGTGTAGTCCATGTCCAGCATCTGGCCGCCCACCATCCCGGCGCTCCCGGCGGCGAAGGCCGCCTCGGCGATGGCCGTCAGCACCGCCTTTTCGGGAACCGCCGGGGCGGTCTCGGCCATGAGCCCGAAGGCCTCGGTCAAAAGGGCGTCCCCGGCCAGGATGGCTTGGGCCTCGCCGTAGGCCTTGTGGCAGGAGGGGCGGCCCCGGCGCAGGTCGTCGTCGTCCATGGCCGGCAGGTCGTCGTGGATGAGCGAATAGGTGTGGATGAGTTCGAAGGCGGCGGCGAAGGGCAGGACCGTTTCGGGACGCCGTCCGTGCAGTTCGGCGAACGCCAGACACAGGGCCGGACGCAGGCGTTTTCCCCCGGCAAAAAGGCTGTATTCCATGGGATCGACAAGCGTCTGCGGGGTTCCGGCCTCGCGCAGGCGGCGGCCGAACCGGTCGCGAAGGTAGGCGGCGGTCAGCGCGGCGTACCCGGCCAGCCTCTCTTTAACCCACATCCGCGCCGCCTCCCGGTTCTTCCAGGGACGCCTCGTCGCGCGGGGCGGGATCGAAGGGGACCTCGCCGCCTTTTTCGCCCGAAACGGCCAGGGAAATCTCCATTTTGGCCTCCTCAAGCCGCTTGCGGCAGGTGGCGGCCAGGGTCATGCCCTCCTTGAAGAGGGCCACGCCCTTCTCCAGGGACGCCTCCCCGGACTCAAGCCTGGCCACCACGGCCTCCAGCCTGTCCAGGGTCTTTTCGAACGGTTCCTGCCTGGCGCTCATGGCCGTTTTTCCCCCTGCTCAGGTTCCGGACGGGATAGCTGCGGGGAGTCTTCCCCGGGGTGCGTCACCTCGGCCCGGATGGCGCCCTCATACACCATGACCTCAAGCTTGTCGCCCACCGCCGCGTCCGAGGCCCGGCGCAGGAATTTTCCCGTGCGGCACAGCGTGGTCAGGCTGTAGCCCCGGGCCAGGGGGGCCAGGGGATCAAGCCCGGCAAGGCGCACCGTTGCGTCGCGCAGCCGGTCCTCCCTCTCCTGGACCGCCCGCCGCGCGGCGGCGGCGAGCCGCTCCCCAAGGCGCGCAAGGCGGTCCAGGCCGCCGCCCGGATCGACGGGGCGTCCCGGTCCAACGCAATGGGCCAGCCGCCCGGCTGCATGGTCCAGGCGCCGTCCCCGGGCGTCCGTCAGGGACTCCCCGACCCGGACAAGACGGGCGTCAAGCGTCGCCAGCGTCAGCCCGGCCCGCTCCAGGCGCTGCGTGGGCGACAGCCAGCCAAGCCCCCGGGACAGGTGGGCCAGCCGGGACTCGAGTCCGGCCAGCATCCGCCTCGCGGCGGCGGCTGCTGCGGTCTCCAGGTCGTCCACGCGCTGCACGAAGACGGCGCGCTCGGGCCAAAGCGTCTGGGCCGCATGCGACGGGGTGGCGGCCCGGACATCGGCCGCCATGTCCGCGATGGTCACGTCCACCTCATGGCCCACGCCGGTCAAAACCGGAACCGGGCAGGCGAAGATCGCGTCGGCCACGGCCCGGGTGTTGAAGGCCCACAGGTCCTCGATGGCGCCGCCGCCGCGTATCAGCACCGCCGCCTCGGCCCAGCCCTGGCGGGCGACGTCGGCCAGGGCCGCCGCGATGCGCACAGGCGCGGCCTCGCCCTGCACCGGGACGTCGTGGAGGCGCACCCGGCAGCCGTAGCCGCGCTCCCGGCCCACGCGCACGAAATCGCGCAGCGCGGCGCTTGTGGCGGCGGTGATCACGGCCACGCGCACGGGACTCTGCGGCAGGGGGCGTTTTTTTGAGGCGTCGAAATAGCCCAGGGCGGCGAGTTCGCGTTTAAGGGCCTCGAATTGCTGGTGCAAAAGGCCCGCGCCGAGCTCCTCCACCATCTCCGCCACCAACTGGTAGACCCCGCGCGGGGCATAGACCGTCAGCCGCCCGGCGCACAGGATGTCCATGCCGTCGCTCAGGCGCATGGCCGCCCCAGGGGCCAGGACCTCGCCCGTGACCGGATTGTAGCGCTCGCCCGCGCTGGTCGCCGCGCCGCCATGGGCCCCCTTGAACCACACGCAGGCCAGGGCCGCCTCGGCGTCCTTTAGGGTGAAATAGATGTGGCCCGAGGAGGGGCGCGACAGGTTGGAGACCTGGCCGCGCACGAAGACCAGCGGAAATTCGGCCTCCACGACCTCCTTGACCGCCCGGGTCAGTTCCCCCACCCGAAAGATGTGCGCCACGGATCAGGCCTCCCAAGTCCCCTGCTTCCGGGGCAGGGGGATGTGCTTATGCGATGGGCTTTACGCCTGTCAACGAAGCCCGAAAGGCCGGGCCGCCGCGATGCCGCGATGCCGCCTCGCCGGGACGGGTCCGGGGCGGGTCAGGGGCGAGTCAGGGGCGGGGAGACGGGCTGCGGCTATTCGCCGATGATCTTCACCAGCACGCGCTTTTTGCGGCGGCCGTCGAACTCTCCATAGAAGATGCGCTCCCAGGTCCCGAAATCCAGGCGGCCGTCGGTGACCGCCGCCACCACCTCGCGGCCCATGATCTGGCGCTTCATGTGGGCGTCGGCGTTGTCCTCGCCCACGTTGTGGCGGTACTGGGCCACGGGTTCGTGGGGGGCGAGCCTCTCCAGCCAGGCGTCGTAGTCGTGGTGCAGGCCGGACTCGTCGTCGTTTATGAACACCGAGGCCGTGATGTGCATGGCGTTGACCAGACACAGGCCCTCCCGGATGCCCGATTCGCGCAGGCAGTCCTCCACCTGGCCGGTGATGTTCACGAAGGCGCGCCGGGTGGGCGCCTGCATCCACAATTCCTTGCGATAGCTTTTCATGGCAGCCTCCTTTTTTGCCCATGGAAGGTGATCGTCGACGCGGCAGGCCGTGGCCGCACGGCGTGTGTCAAAAGCGTTGCATACGGATGCGAAAAAAGCCATAGTGCCACGGTGCCTACTTCTTCTCACCCGCGCGTCTGGTGTCGGCGTGTCGTTTTCTTATCCTGGAACCATTCTTTTGCAATGCATGTGCAACGGTGCGTGAGGGCATTCCTGGCGGACGCCACGCATTTTAACCCCAGAAGGGGACGCTCCCGGCTTGTCATCAGCGTCAACTCCTGTTAATGGCGGATGAAATCGGGATTTATCCAAAATCATGAGCCTATCTCTTTCCACCACTTCCTCCTCCAGTCCGCTGCTTTTGCGGCGTACGGCGGCCATCACCGACGACGAGTTCCGTGAGTTCAGGGACTTTATTTATACCAAGTGCGGTATATGGGTCGACGAAAAACGCAAGTACCTGTTTGAGAATCGCTTCGGAAAGCGCCTGGGGGAGCTGGGACTCAAGACCTTCAGCGACTACCTGCGCCTTTTGCGCCATGATCCGGGCCGCGAAAAGGAGTTGCAGCAGGTCTTCGAACTGGTGACCACCAACGAGACCAGCCTGTACCGGGACCTGAAGCAACTCGACGGGTTCAAGGCCCACATCCTGCAGCCGCTTCTGGCCGAGCAACGCAAGTCCGCGCGTCCCGAACTCAACATCTGGTCCGCAGGCTGCTCCTCGGGGGAGGAGCCCTATACCCTGGCCATCATGCTCCACGAGGAGCTGGGGCCGGACATCAAGCGCTGGAACATCCGGATCACCGGCTGCGATCTGTCTCCGGCCGTGGTCGCCAAGGCCAAGGCCGGGGTCTATGCGGACTACGCCTTCAAGACCACGCCGGAAATCATCAAGAAGAAGTATTTCACGCCGGTTCCGGGCGGACTCAAGGTCGCGCCCCATGTGGCGGCGCTGACGTCGTTTATGACGCTGAACCTAAACGACACCCTGGCCATCAAGCGCATCCCCAAGTCCCATGTGGTGTTTTGCCGCAACGTGATCATCTATTTCGACGACGCCATGAAGAAGAAGGTGGTGGGGTCGTTTTACGAAAATCTGGCTCCGGGGGGATTTCTCGTCCTCGGACATTCGGAAACCCTGCACAAGATCAGTTCGGCCTTTCGCCCGAAGTTCATTTCAGGGGCTGTGGCCTATCAGAGAATCTAGGGCCGATGAGAAACGTCAGCACATCTTTCCAGGCATTCGCGCGCAGCGTCCTCCCGGGCCGCCCGGGGACCCTCGCGACGGCCCAAGGCGGGTGAGCCATGCCGCGCATACCCATTGACGCCGTAACCCCGGGCATGATCGTCGCCGCCGACGTCAACACCCCGGATGGGCGGCTGGTCCTGCCCGCCGGGCAGACCGTCGGCGCCAGACACCTCGACATCTTCCGCAGACTCGGGGTCGTCGAGGCGGACGTCGCGGACGGCCCGGCCCAGCCTGAGCCCGACGCGGCGGCCGTGACCGCCCAGTTGTCGGAGGCGGCCGCGTACACCCGGGATTTTTTCGCCTTCCTCGATCCGGACCATCCCTTGATCCTGGCGCTTTTTCGCCATGTGGCCGAGGCCGTGGCCCTGGATATGGCCCGGGGCGTGACGCTGCCGTCGCTTTCCGAGCGCCGGGCGGTCAATGTGGAGCACCTCGCCGACGTCATGCCCATGGAGATTGCGGCCCCGGCCAGGCTTGTGGCCCACGAGACGGAGCTGGCCTCGTTCCCGGACATCTATTTCCGCCTCAAAGAGGAGATGGAGTCCCCCAAGTCCTCCATGACCCGCATCACGGCGCTTATAAGCCGCGACGTGAGCCTGTCGGCCAAGCTTTTGCGACTGGCCAACAGCCCCCTGTACAGTTTCACCGGGCCTGTGGACACCATCGAGCGGGCCGTGGCGCTTATCGGCATGGACCAGATATCCACCCTGGCCCTGGGGGTGACGGCCATCAACTATTTCAAGGGGATCCCGCCGGAGCTGGTGGACATGAAGTCATTTTGGCGGCACGCCGTGTCCTGCGGGCTCTTCGCCAAACTTCTGGCCACGGCGGCCGGGATCAACACCGTGGAGCGGTTTTTCGTGGAGGGGCTTTTGCACGACGCGGGGCGGTTGATCCTTTACAAGAAGATGCCCTACGCCTCCACCGACGCCCTGCTCTACGCCCGGGAGAACCGCACGCCCGTGGTCGAGGCCGAGCGGGTGACCTTCGGCTACGTCCACACCGACGTCAGCAAGTCCCTTTTGTCCCACTGGCGCTTCCCGTCCGGGATCAGCGACGGCATCAACCACCACCACGACCCTGCCGAGGCCGCAGACCCCGTCCAGGCGGCCATCATCCACATGGCGGATCTTATGGCCAACGCCATGGAGATCGCCACAGGCAACCTCTACGTGCTGCCGCCCTTTGATCCTGCGGCCTGGGAGTCCCTGGGCATCGGCCTTGACCGGTTGCCGGACATCCTGGCCTCATTTGGCGAACAGGCCGCCAAGACCGTCAACGCCTTCGTCTGACGCCGTCCGGGCGCGGGGCCTATGCGCTGCCCATGCGCTTGATGACGAAGTCCAGGAACTTGCGGGCCTCGACAAAGTCCGGGCGGATGGACAGGGCCAGATTGAGGTGTCGTAAGCAGTCGTCCACGGATTTTTTGTCGAAAAAGGCCCGGGCCATGTTGAAGTGCACATGGTCGTCGTTGGCGTTTAACTCCAGGGCGCGGCCGTAGAAGGCCAACGCCTCGTCGAAGTTTCCGTTTTTGCGCAGGGTGATGCCGAAGCTGTTGAACTGCTCCCGATATTCCTGGGCGAAGGCCTCGTCCAGATGCAAAAGCGTCCCCAACACCCTTTTGAGCTTGGCGTAGTCTTTTTTCTCCGAGGCCACCTTGCCCACGCCGTAGGTGGCCGTGACGTTTACGTCGTCGATCATCAGCGCCTTGACGAACTGCCGTTCGGCCTCGTCCAGATCGCCCAGGGAAAAGGCCTCTTCGCCCCGTTTGAGCTTTTTGGCCAGACTCTCCAGGGCCGGGACCGTATGCACCGTGTAGTAGCGCGGTTCAGGCGCGTACTGGATCAGGAAATCCCTGGTCGCCAATTCCTTTTTCACCCCAGACGGCACATGGTGGACATTTAAGGGCTGCACCTCGATGCGGTCCGCATCGAGCTGCCTGGCGTACCAATAGGTCACGGACTGGTGCTTGCCGGCGGTTTCGCCGACACCCAGGTCGGTGGTCAGTCCCAGGGAATAGACGCCAAGAATAATGGGGTATTCGGGCATACGCCGCACTCCTTGTGTCGTGCGGTTATGGCCGAAACCGGGAAACACGGCAAGCATCCCGACGCGATGTTTTTACTCTTTGGCGTCATGCCGTACACGCCCGCAGCACATGCCGCAGCTGCGGCGAGGCCAGGCATTGCATGGAAAGCCCCGCCACGTCGCAGTCCCGTCCGTCGCATCTGGCCCGCACGATCCCCTCGCCCCGGCCAAGAATCGTGGCCAGCCTGCCTCCGTCAAGAACCACCCCCCGGGCCAGAAGCGACGGCCCGAGCTCCAGGGCGATGAAGTTGAAAAGCTTGAGCGTCACGATTCCGGTCCCCGCCCCGACAGGACTGCGGGAGGCGGCCCGGCCATGGGTGATGTCGCCGCGAAACGACTTCAGCGGACTGTCCAGGCGCATGCAGATGCCCACAAGTCCGGGCATGGCCACGGACAGGGCCACCTCATCCCCGGGCGCGACCCAGGCTGCGGCCGTGTCGTCCACAGGCTGGCCGTTGACGAAGATGGTGCGCAGCCGTTCCCGGACATAGTCCGGATCAAGCTCCAAAACTTCCCCGAAAAAGGCGTCCAGACCGCACGGACCGGCCACGGCCACGCCCAGGCCTGCGGCGAAATGCCCCAGAAAGCGGGTCATGCCCTGTTGGTCGAGCACAAGTTCAATGGATGATGCCGCGATTTCGCTGCACATGGAAGTCCTCCTTTTTATCTCCAGGCGCAATAGCGCTTTTATTTCTCAAATCACCATGGTATATGCAATGCACATTGTGCGTATTATGTCAATACTGCAATGTGTCAATACTGACTTATGTCTTCTATGACATAGATCGAGTCGTGCTAACGCCGTCATGCAAGATGGTCAACATCGCCGGGAAGATGGACCCTGGCCCAAGGAGGAACGCACATGAGCAAGCTTATCCGCATCGACACCAGGAAACGGACGTTCGCAGTCGAGGAAATGGGGGTCTACGCGGGCCTGGGCGGCCGGGCCCTGACCTCCCGGTTGGTTCTCAATGAAGTTCCGGCCCTGTGCCACCCCCTGGGAGCGTCCAACAAGCTGGTGGCCGCCGCAGGCGTGCTCACCGGCACCGCCGCCGCCAACTCCGGCCGCATCTCGCTGGGGGCCAAGTCGCCCTTGACCGGCGGCATCAAGGAGAGCAACTCCGGCGGGCTTTTCTCCCAGAAAATGGCCAAGCTCGGCATCCAGGCCCTGGTATTTGAGGACAAGCCCGATGAAGGCGCCGTCCCTGTGGTGGTCGTGGTCACGGCCGGCGGCGTGGCCATCAAGGAGGCCCCGGAGCTGGCCGGGCTTGGGACCTATGCGGCCTCGGAAAAACTCCTGGCCGCCTACGGCTCGCGGGCGGCGGTCATGCTCATCGGCCCGGCGGGCGAGACCTGCCGCCTGGCGGCGTCCGTGCAGTTCACCGACCCCAAGGGCCGTCCGGCCCGGGCGGCCGGTCGCGGGGGCCTTGGCGCGGTCATGGGATCGAAAAAGATCAAGGCCGTGGTGGTGGACGACACCGGCGCGCCGGGCGTGCCCGTGGCCGACAAGGAGGCCTTCAAGGCCGCCAACAAGCGCTGGGTGGAGATTTTGGGGTCGCACCCGGTGACCAGCCAGGGCCTGCCGGGATTCGGCACCTCGATTTTGGTCAACATCATCAACGAGGCCGGGGCCCTGCCCACCAAGAACTTCCGCTTCGGCCGCTTCGACCATGCCGCCGACATAAGCGGCGAGAAGATGGTGGAGCTTATGAACGCCCGGGGCGGCAAGCCCAAGGAAGGCTGTCATCCCGGCTGCGTCATCCAGTGCTCCCAGACCTTTGTGGACGAAAAGGGCGGCTACCTGTCGTCGGGGCTGGAATATGAGACCGTGTGGGCCTTCGGGGCCAACTCGCTTATCAGCGACATCGACGACATCGCCCGCATGGACCACGCCTGCGACGACCTGGGCCTGGACACCATCGACATGGGCAACGCCGTGGCCGTGGCCATGGACGGCGGGATCATCCCCTGGGGCGACAGCAAGGCCGCCTTGGAGCTGCTGCACCGGGTGGGCGACCCGTCCGATTCGCTGGGCCGGATCATGGGCAACGGGGCCAAGTTCGCCGGGCAGGCCTTCGGCGTCACGCGGGTGGCCGAGGTCAAGGGTCAGGCCCTGCCGGCCTACGACCCGCGCTCGGTCAAGGGCGTGGGCGTGACCTACGCCACCACGCCCATGGGCGCGGACCACACGGCCGGCTACGCCGTGTGCCAGAACATCCTCAAGTGCGGCGGCGACGTGAATCCCATGGGCAAGGCCGGGCAGGTGGAGTTGTCCAAAAACCTCCAGATCGCCACCGCAGCCATCGACGCCGTGGGCTTTTGCCTGTTCGTGGCCTTTGCGGTGCTGGACACGGCGGATGCGGTGCAGGTCATGTGCGACCAGATCGCGGCCGTGACCGGGAAGGCGTTCGCCCCGGCGGACTTCCTGGTCCTGGGCGTGAATACCCTCAAAGACGAGATCACCTTCAACACCAAGGCCGGATTCACCAAGGAACATGACCAGTTGCCGGAGTTTTTCGCCGAGCCCCTGGCCCCGCACAACACCGTCTGGGACTTCACTCCGGACGAGCTTCAGGGCGCCAAGGTGCTGTAGGGCGGTCTCCATAGACCGGGCAGGCCGCGGATGGACCGGGCAGGCCGCGGATGGACCGGGCAGGCCGCGGATGGACCGGGCAGGCCGCGGATGGACCGGGCCAGGCCCGGGGACCGGCGCCTGCGGGCATGACATGCCCGTAAGCCGGGCCGGATGCTGACGCAGCGACAGGCGGCCGGGAATCTCCCGCGTGGAGGTTCCCGGCCGCTATTTTTTCTGGTAGCGAGTTGGATAGGAGGGGAATCATGCATATCTGCGTGAAGTGTTTCGCCACCCTGGCCGGGCATACGCCTGCGGCGCCGGACCGGTTCGAGATTGCGGACGCAAGCTCCGTGGCCGATCTCGTGGCGGCCCTGGGAATCCCGCCCGAGGCGGTGAAGATCGTGTTCCTGGACGGGATCGCGGCCGGGCCGGATGCGCCGCTTGGCGAGGGCTGCCGGGTGGGGATATTCCCAGCCGTCGGGGGAGGGTGAGGCGTGACGAGTCCGAAACCGAGGGGCGCCATAGCCGCGCCGCGTGGTCTCTGCCTGGAGGCGGCGGGGGCATGCGGCCTCCGGCTTTTTTTCTCCATGTGGCTTGTTTTTTGGGTGCTGGCCCCGGCCCTGGGCCGTGCCCAGGAGTTGTCCCCGCCGGAGGCGCGCTACGTTGACGACTACGGCGTGGTCACCCTGTGCGTGGACCCGGACTGGGCCCCGTTCGAGTGGATCGACGCCCAGGGCGAGCACCAGGGCATCGCCGCCGACCTGTTGCGGCTGGTGGCCGAACGGACCGGGCTGCGCTTTTCGCTGGTTCGGACCGCCTCCTGGGACGAGAGCCTGGAGGCCTCCCGGGACGGCCGCTGCAAGATCTTGAGCTTCCTCAATAAGACGCCGCAACGCGAGAAGTGGCTTCTGTTCACCCGGCCGCTTTTCAGCGACGTCAACGTCTTCATCACCCGCGAGGAGCATCCCTTCATCTCCGATCCGGCGAAGCTTGCGGGCGAGAGCATTGTCTTTCCCTCCGGCACCTCCATGGAGGAGCTCGTCCGGCGCGACTATCCCAACCTGACCATCCTGGACACCGCCACCGAGGACGAGGCCATACGCATGGTCTCCGACAAAAAGGCGGACATGACCATGCGCTCGCTCATCGTCGCCGCCTACACCATCAAGAAGCAGGGGCTTTTCAACCTTAAGATCGCCGGGCAGCTGCCGCTTTTCTCCAACAACCTGTGCATCGGCGTGGCCGGAAACGACCAGATCCTGCAAGGCATCCTGAACAAGGGCATCGCAAGCATCACCACGGCCGAGCGGGCCGCCATCGAAAACCGGCACGTGTCCATCAACGTCCAAACCATGACGGACTATGGCTTTCTGGCCAAGGTGCTGGGAGGGGTGCTCATTGCGGCGGCCCTTGGCGGGTTGTGGGCCTGGAAGGTGGGCAGGCTCAACGCGGCCCTGCGCAAAGAGATCGAACGGCGCGAGGAGCTGGAGCGGATGCGCCATGACGTGGAGCAGATCATCCGCCACGATCTGGTGTCGCCCCTGTCCGGGATCATCAGCCTTCCGGAGGCGCTCGCGGACCAGGAAAACCTGACCCCGGACCAGCGGGAGCTTTTGCGCCACGTGGCCGCCTCGGGCAGGCGCATGCTGGCCACCATCCGCATGACCGGCGAGTTGTCCCGGATGGAGAAGGGGACTTACAAGGTGACCATGGAAGACTGCGACATCCTGGACATCGTCCGGGGCGTTCGCGCCAACCTGACGAACCTTTTCGAGGCCAAAAGGCTTGCGTTCACGGTGCTGGCAAACGGGCGTACGGCCGCCGCCGGGCAGCGCCTTATGGTTCGCGGCGACGCCAATCTGTTGGGGAATCTGTTCGAGAACCTGATAAAAAACGCCGCCGAGGCCTCGCCTATGGGCGGGGAGGTGCGGCTGGAGGCGGACGCTGCGGCCGGGACGTTCGCCATCCGCAACCAGGGAGAGGTCCCGCGCGAAATCGTGGACCGGTTTTTCGAGAAGTACGTCACCAGCGGCAAAAGCTTCGGCACCGGGCTTGGCGCCTATTCGGCCCGGATATTGGCCCGGGCGCACGGCGGCGACGTGGAGCTCGATACGTCGGCGCCGGGCCGGACCACGGTGCGGGTGCGCCTGGGCGGGGGCGCCACCTAAGCCGGAGGCCGCTGATGTAGCGTTGCGACGGGCGCTCTCCCATGGACACGAAATCCCGCAGGGCGTGTCCCGTACCCCCAAAAAGAACGTCAGTTCTTTTTTAAAAAAACATCCGCTTCAGGGCTGGCGTTGCGACTGGCGCTGCTCCATGGGCACGAAGTCCCGCAAGGCGTGCCCGGTATATATCTGCCGGGGCCGGTGCAACCGGATGGCCGGATCGCGGTACTCCTCGAACCAGTGGGCGATCCATCCCGGCATGCGGCCGATGGCGAACATGACCGGGAACATGTTCACCGGGATGCCCAGGGCGCGCAGGATGATGCCCGAATAGAAGTCCACGTTGGGATATAGCCGCCGCTCCCGGAAATAGTCGTCGGCCAGGGCCGCATCCTCAAGCTCCTGGGCGATGTCGAGCAGCGGATCGACGATGCCGGTGCTTAGGAGCAGGTCGTGGGCGGCCTTTTTCAGCACCCTGGCCCGGGGATCGAAATTGCGGTACACCCGGTGCCCGAAGCCCATCAGCCGGAATTTCTTCTGTTTCACATTCTCCAGAAAATCCGTGACCTTGTACTGTCCCTGGCGGATGTTTTCCAGCATCTCGATGACCGCCGCGTTGGCCCCGCCGTGCAGCCGCCCCCACAGGGCGCAGATGCCCGACGACACCGAGGCGAACAGGTTGGCCTGGGTGGAGCCCACCATGCGCACCGTGGAGCAGGAGCAGTTCTGCTCGTGGTCGGCGTGCACGATGAGGAAAAGCGACAGGGCGCTTACGGCCTGGGGCAGCGGCTCGAAGGGCCGGTTGGGCATGGAGAACATCATGTGCAGGAAGTTGCGGCAGTAGCTTAGGTCCGGATCGGGGTACATAAACGGCAGCCCCCGGGACTTGCGATAACTGAAGGCCGCAATGGTGCGCACCTTGCTGACGAGCTTGGCCGCCGCCAGCCGAAACTCGTGCAGGTTTAAGATGTCCAGCAGTTCGGGATGGTAGCTGCCCAGGGAGTTGATGACCGCCGACAGGATGGCCATGGGCTCGCCATTGGGCGGGAACCCGTCGAAGTGGTGCAAAAGGTCCTCGTGCAACAGCTCGTGCTCGGACAGAAGCGACCGGAAGGCCGTGCGCTCCTCGGTGGTGGGCAGATTGCCGAAGATGAGCATCATGGCCGTCTCGATAAACGAGCTTTTCTCGGCCAGTTGTTCGATAGGATAGCCCCGGTGGCGCAGGATGCCGAGCTCGCCGTCCACGAAGGTGATGGTGCTTTTGCACGACCCGGTGTTGGCGTAGCCGGGATCATAGGCCACGTATCCGGTGAGCCGACGCAGGTCGGTGATGTCGATGCCGACTTCGCCCTCGCTGCCGACATGCACGGGCAGTTCGAAGGTCTTGCCCCCCAGGGTCAGGGTGGCGGTCGTGGTGTCGCTCATGGCTGTCTCCCGATGGCCGAAGGGACTGCGTCCGACCCGGCGCGGCTTCTGGCCGCTGCGGGCATGCGGCGTGCGTCCGGCATGTCAGATGGGCGCCGTTTCGACAGTATTGTCATTTTCCTTGAAAAACACGGAGATGTTTCAGGGATGCGACACTAGCGTATTTTTTTATGGATGTCTTCCCCGAAGCGGCCTTCCCGGCCGGGCCGGTGGCGGCGCATGCCGGGGGGGAAGGCGGATCAGAATCGCGGGGCGTCGTCCGGGCGGCCCAGGAGGAAGATGCCGTAGGTGGCCATGAGGTTGGGCAAAAAGGCGGTCACCCGGCCGGTTTCCTGGTGGTGCGGAGTGCTTATGGCCGTTTCGCGCAGGATGGTAAATCCCGAGGCCGCGCAGAAGCGCCGGAAGTCCTTGAGGGAGATGACCCGGATGTTGGGGGTGTCGTACCACTGATAGGGCAGCTCCCGGGAGACCGGGGCCCGGCCTTTGAAAAAAAGCTGGGTCCGGACGCCGAAGTGGGCGAAGTTGGGGAAGCTCACGATGCCGCGCCTGCCCACGCGGAGCATCTCCCGGATAAGTCCCGCCGGGTCATAGACCTGTTGCAGGGTCTGGCTCAGGATCACGTCGTCGAAGGCCAGATCCGGATAGTCGCGTATCTCCTGGCTGATGTCCCCGTGCAGCACGCTTAGGCCCCGGGTGAGGCCCTCGGCCACCCTGGCCTCGTCGATCTCGATGCCCGTGCCGGTTATGCCCTTGTCCTTTATAAGAAGCGACAACAGGTCGCCCGGACCGCAGCCCAGGTCCAAAACCCTGGCCCCGGGCGCAATCCAGGAGGCGATGATCTGCAGGTCGTAGCGCACGGCCTATCCTTTGGCCCCGGATTCGGCCCGGGCGGCCTCGAGCATGCGGAAAAGAAAGCGGGAGATGATGGCCGCCAGACGCGGGTTGTGCAAAAGGAAGGCGTCGTGGCCCCAGTCGGCCTTGATCTCCACGAAGCTCACGTCCAGGCCGTTTTTCTTCATGGCCTGGACCATGGCCTTGGACTGGTACGTGGGATAGAGCCAGTCCGAGGTGAACGACGCCACCAGATAGGCGCATGTGGCCTTGGAGAAGGCCGACACCGCCGAGCCGCCGCCGTGGGCGTTCTCCAGGTTGAAGTAGTCGGCGGCCTTGGTCACGTACAAAAAGGAATTGGCGTCGAAGCGGTCCACGAACTTTTTGCCCTGGTGGCGCAGGTAGCTCTCCACCTGGAAATCCGCCTCGAAGTTAAACGAGATGTCGCAGCGGTTTTGCAGCTTGCGGTCGAACTTGGCCCGCATGGCCTCGTCGGAGAGATACGTGATGTGCCCGATCATGCGGGCCACGGCCAGTCCCATGTCCGGCTTTTCCGGATGGCCGTAATAGTCGCCGCGGCGCCAGTTGGGGTCGGCCATGATGGCCTGCCGGGCCACCTCGTTGAAGGCGATGGCCAGGGCCGAATGCTTGGTGGTGGAGGCCAAAGACACCGCCCCGCGCACCATGTCCGGATAGCGCACGGACCATTCCAGAACCTGCATGCCGCCCATGGAGCCGCCCACCACGGCCAGAAGCCGGGTTATGCCCAGGTGGTCGGCCAGGGCCTTTTGGGCCGTGACCATGTCGCCCACGGTGACCACGGGAAATTCCAGGCCATAGGGCGCGCCCGTAACCGGATTGGTCGAGCCTGGGCCGGTCGATCCCATGCAGCCGCCCAGCACATTGGCGCAGACCACGAAAAAGGCGTCGGTGTCGATGCCCTTGCCCGGGCCGATCATGATGTCCCACCAGCCGGGCTTGGGGTCGGACGCGTCGTAGTAGCCGGCGGCGTGGGAGTCGCCGGTTAGGGCGTGCAGCACCAGCACGGCGTTGTCTTTTTGCGGGGAGAGCGCGCCATAGGTCTCGTAGGCCAGGGTCACGGGGCCGATGGAGAGTCCCGATTCCACGGTCAGGGGGTGGGGCGGGGCGGCGAAGGTGAAGTATTTTTTCTCCACCAGCCCGACAGAGCCCCCCGGGGAGGTCTGGTCCACGTATTCGCTCACGTCGTCCGCCGCTTTTTGCCCTGCATGGGATTTCATAACGCCGAAGCGGGGAATTGTCATCCGGGGCCGGGGGAGCCTGGGGGGATGTCCTGACCGCTGGCCGCGTCCGCCCGCCAGGCGCCGGAGACGGCGAGGCAGGGGGCGGCGCGGGCGCAGGGTCCCGCCGCGAGGGGCAAAAACAGGGGCTTTGCCCTTTGGGGCGCATGGGATATAGGGGCCTTGCCCCGCGCGGGATCACCCGCCGCGCGGTCACGGAGGATACAGTGAACGCAACGAGACTTAGCGGCCTTGCCGCCATATGCGCCGTACTTGCGTGCCTTGGGCTGGCCGGGTCTGCCCTGGCCGCTGATCCGGCCAAAAAGCCCGACGGTTTCCGGGGCGTGGCCTGGGGAACCGCGGTGTCTGCCTTAAAGGACATGACCCTTGTGGAAAACGACGGCGATTTCGCCGACTATGACCGTTCCGGAGACAAGAAGGATCTGGGCGGCATGCCCGTGGACATGGTCACCTACGGATTCTACAAAGGACAGTTCTACCACGCGGCCATCGCCTATGCCGGAGGCACGGGATTTGACGCCATACAGGAGCAGATGGTCATCAAATACGGCAAGCCGGACGTCATGACCGAACGCACCGACGACGCAGGCCGGGCCTACGTGCTGGCGGCCTGGAACTGGCCGGGCTACGCCTACATCGGGCACCGCCGCTACAAGGACGGCAGCGCCGGGCGGGTGTTTTATTTTTATAGCCCCCTGGTCGAGGCCTCCAAGGGCGCGGCGGCCTCGGCCGTGGCCACGGCGGCCATGTCGCCGACAGCCCCGGGGGCGGGAAAAAGCGCCCCGGAAAAGGCTGTCGCCCGCCCCGGCCACGACGAAAAGCCGGGAAAGGCCGAGTCCCTGGAACGGTCCGCCCCTGCCGGGGCGCCTGCCCAGACCGCCGCTTCCAAGACGGCGGCCATGGCCGCTGCGCCGTCTGCGACCAAGACGTCGCCTGGGGCCGAGGCCCTGTCCGCTTCCAAACCGTCGCCCGGGGCCGAGGTCCCGTCCCGGTCCGTGGCGCCGGAACAGGCTGCGTCCGGGGAGGGCTTGGTCCACACCGTCGAGAAGGGCGACATGCTCTCGGCCCTGGCCAAACGCTACGGCGTCGCCCGGGCGGACATCCTGGCCGCAAACCCGGGCATAAACCCCACAAATCTCAAGCTCGGCCAGCCGTTGCGCATTCCGGCCAAGGCGGCGGACCGGGCCGAGGCCCCGGCTAGGCCGGAGGCCCCCCCCGTGCCTGTAAAGCCTGAGGCCGTGCCTGCCCAGACGGCCGAACAGGACGCGAAACCGGCCGCCGCGGTGCAGCCCGAACCCGCGAAAAAAGCCCCGGCGGAAGCGGCCGAAGCGGCGGCCGCACCCGTGGCCAGGACCGTGCCGGAACCCGCCGCCGGACAGAAAAAGGCCGCGCCCGGGGTCCACGTCATCGCCCAGGGCGACATGATCTCGGCCCTGGTCAAGCGCTACGGGGTCACGGAAAAGGCCCTCCTGGCCGCCAACCCGGGACTCAAACCCGGCAATCTCAAGCTGGGCGCGGTCATCAAGCTGCCGCACGGCGCGTCCACGGGACCCATCGACGCCAGCGGCGCCTCCGAGATCGCGGTGTCGGCCCCTGCCCAAAGGCCCGAGGCTGCGCCCGAACCGAAGCCCGAACCCGCTGCGGCGCCCAAACCGGAACCGAAACCCGAGGCCCAGGCAGTCGCCACGGCCGATCCTGTCCCTGCGCCGCAGCCCAAGCCCGAACCGAAAGCTGAACCGCCCAAGGCCGAGGTTGCGGCCACGTCCGTCGTGAAGCCTGAATCCGCTGCGACGGCCACGCTCGAAATGAAGCCCGAACCCACTGTGGCGGCCAAACCTGAGCCCAAGCCCGAACCCACTGTGGCGGCCGCGCCCGCGCCCAAGCCCGAGGCAGCGCCCGCGCCCAAGGCCGAGGCAGCGCCTGCGCCCAAGGTCCAGGCGGGCGCGCCCCGGGAGCATGTACTGGAGTTTGACGACACCGTGCTGGGGCTGGCCAAACGCTACGGGGTGCCTGCCGCAGCCATCCTGAAGGCCAATCCGGGACTCGATCCCAAGAAGCTGAAACCTGGCCGGAAGATCAAGATTCCCTGAGCGGGGACTGAGCGGGGACTGGGCGGAGACTGGGCGGAGACTGGGTGGGGATTGGACGGAGACTGGGTGGGGAGAGGCCTCCGGCGGCCAAAGGGGGCGCCGCCCCCTTTGGGATCCCCGAACGGTGGGGTAGAATCCGGGCGGTTGCTTTATGGCGGCTGATGCACCGGAATGGGCAGGCCGGGCGACGGGTTTGCCTGCGGCGCGCCCGGCGCCGCGAAGCATGGCGCGCCGAAGCGCCGCAGGCAAACCCCGAGCCCGGCATACACCGCGCCCCTGGCAATCCTGCGGATTTCTTAGGAAAAACTACGGAAGAAGTTTCGGCATCGTGCCCAGCCCCAAAAGCGCCTGGGCCATGGCCCCGAAACACAAAAAAGGGCCGAACGGGATGGGGATCGAGCTCTTTTTGCCCTTGCCGCCCCATAAAAACGCCGGACTGCACACAAGCGCCGCCACGCTGCCCATGAGTATCGCCATGGGCAGCCCTACGGCCCCGCACATGCCGCCGATGGCCAGCATGAGCTTCACGTCGCCGCCGCCAAGACCGTCCACCCCGCGCAGACTCCGGTACCCAACGGCCAAAAGCCAGAAAACGACGTAGCCCCCCACGGCGCCGTACACGGCAAGCTGCAGCCCCACCCCCGGCGTCAGCCACCCGGCGACGATGCCCAAAACCGCCGCCGGATAGGTCAGCCGGTTGGGCAGAAGGAAGGTGCGCAGGTCGATGGCCGAGGCCACGATGAAAAGCCCGCCCACGGCCAAAAGCAGCAGAAAAAGCGGCGTGGGGCCGTATTTCAGCGCCAAAAGCGCGGCCCAGGCCGCCGAAACGATCTCAAGCAGGGGATAGCCGATGGAGATGCGCGCCCCGCAGCCCGTGCATTTCCCCCGGGCCAGCACGTAGCCCAGGATGGGAATCAGCTCCCACCAGGACAGCCGGTGGCCGCAGGCCGGACAATGGGACGGCGGCAGCACGATGGATTGGCCCACGACATAGCGGTGGGCGCAGACGCTGTAGAAACTGCCGAGTAAAAGCCCAAGCAGCCCGGCCAGCCAGGGAAACAGGCGCATAAGCGCCGGATCGGCGAAAAACGCGGTCATCAGGCTCCGTCGCCGTCGGGGGGCAGGGGTTCATAATCCCCTCCGGCCTTTTTGATTTCTTCCAGGGCCACTTCGAAAATGACCGGCATCTTTTCGGCCATCTGCGGCGTAATGTCCACCGCCATGGTCTGGTAGTCAAAGGGTTCGACGCCAACCACCACGGCCTCGGGACGGCTTCCGGCCAGGCCGCAGCAGATCAGCGTGTCCACCAGATCCGACTGGTGCATGGAATTTTTAAAGGCCAGGGACTTGCGCAGATCATCGCCGGTCAAAAGGTACACGCTGCCCGGTTCGTCGCCGCCTAAGACGGCGTCGATGACGATGAGCTTCTCGCATTGCATGATCGGGTCCATAAGCCGCGTGCCGAGCGTGCCGCCGTCCATGAGCGTCACGTTGTCCGAGAACCGGTAGCGGGCAAGAAGCGCCTCCACGGTCCGGACCCCCACGCCCTCGTCGGTGAAGAGGATGTTGCCCACGCCAAGAACCAGAATTTTTACGCCAGTATCGCTCATGAGGTACCGCCAAAAAACGGGAACCCGGCACGCGCCGGGTTCCCGCCTGAATGCGTTTTTTTGTTTATAGTCTAGCGGATGCGGAACTTCAAGACCTCGTTGGTTTCGGGCTCGATCACGTGCACGCCGCAGGCGATGCAGGGATCGAAGGCATGCACGGTGCGCAGGATCTCGACCGGACGCTTGGGATCGGCGATGGGGGTCCCGATAAGGGCCTCTTCCACGGGGCTGACGGCCCCGGCGGCGCAACGCGGTCCCAGGTTCCAGGTGGAGGGCACCACGAGCTGGAAGTTGTCGATCTTCTTGTCTTTGATCTTGATCCAGTGGGACAGGGCGCCGCGCGGCGCGTCCACCAGGCCCACGCCCTCGGCCTCGGCGGGCATTTCCCACTTGGCGGCCAGGTTGGTGTCGCCCTTTTTGATGTTGGCGGCGTATTCCTTGATCCAGCCGTCCATCTTCTCGGCGATGATGGCGGTCTCGATGCCGCGGGCAGCCGTGCGGCCCAGGGTGGAGAACAGCGCCGTGGCCGGAATGCTGAGCTTTTTCAGCACGGTGTCCACGAGGCCCTTGGTCTCTTTGTGTCCCTTGGCGTAGGCGATGAGCACGCGGGCAAGCGGACCGACTTCCATGGCCTTGCCGTTGTAGCGGGGGGCCTTCATCCAGGAATAGCGCTGCTTGTCGTCAAGCTTGGTGTACTGCGGATCGGTGACGCCCTGGTAGGGGTGGTGCGCCTCGTCGCCCTTGTACCAGGAGTACTTGACGTGCTCGGTGATGGCCTTGAGGTCCACCTTGTCGACCTTCTTGAGGTCCCGGTTCATCATGACGCCAGCCGGGAAGTAGCAGGAATCCATGTACTTGTCGGTGTTGGCGACGTCAGTGGGGAACTCGCCGAAGGACATGAAGTTGGTGGTTCCGCCGATGCCGCCCCAGTCCTTGTAGAACCCGGCCACGGCCAGAAGATCGGGGATGTAGACTTCGTCCACGAACTTCTTGGTTTCCTTCCACAGCGACGTGAACTCGGCGATGCGGTCCGGGGTCATGGCGTCGTAGTTGGTGCAGCCGCCCACGATGGTGAACTGGGTGTGGGGGTTTTTGCCGCCGAAGACGGCCATGCCGCGCGCGGCCTTGACCTGGAGATGCAGGGCCTCCAGGTAGTGGGCCGTGGCGATGAGGTCCACTTCGGGCGGCAGGTAGTAGGCCGGATGGCCGCCCAGGAAGTAGGCGTTGGTGAAGATGCCGAGCTGGCCGGTCTCCACGAAGGCTTTCAGGCGGTCCTGAACGGCCTTGAGGGACTCGGCGGAGTTGCCCGGACGGGCCGGGGCGATGTTGGCGGCCAGTTTGGCGGCCTTCTGGGGGTCGGCCTTAAGCGCGTTGGTGACGTCGACCCAGTCCAGCGCGTGCAGGTGATAGAAGTGCACGATGTGGTCATGCAGATACTGGGCGGACATGACCAGGTTGCGCATCATGCGGGCGTTGGGCGGGATGTTGACCTTGACGGCGTTGTCCACGCAGCGGGTGGAGGCCAGGGCGTGCACGTAGGTGCACACGCCGCAGGCGCGCTGGGTGAAGTGCTGGGCGTCGCGGGGGTCGCGGCCCTTGAGGATGATTTCCAGGCCGCGGAAGAGCTGCGAGGAACTCCAGGCGTCCTTGATCTTGCCGTTTTCCACTTCGACCATGATCCGCAGGTGTCCCTCGATCCTGGTGATGGGATCGACGATGACCGGTCCGGTGAAGGTGCTCTGCGGAGTGGGTTTACTTTCAGCCATATAGTCCTCCATCAAGCGATGATGATTCGTGAGTGACGGCCTACCCGACATGTCGGGCGGCGGCCTTGGCTACTGTTGGTAGAACGGGCTCATGGAATCCCAGAAATCGGGCTCGCTGCAGCCGATGCAGGGATGTCCGGCCTGGACCGGCCAGATGGTCTGGTTGAACAGCACCTTGGGGCAGTTGTTGTAGGTGACCGGTCCCTTGCAGCCCAGTTCGTAGAGGCAGTAGCCTTTCTTGGCTTCCTCGGAGTCGAAGGACGGCGCGAATTCCGAGGCGTCGAAGTGCTTGAGACGGGGACAGTTGTCGTGAACGGTCTCGCCGTAGAACATTTTCGGGCGGCCGTCCTTGTCGAGCTCGGGGATGCCCTTGGTCAGCACATGCACCACGGCGCCCACGAAGTTCATGGGATTGGGCGGGCAACCGGCGATGTTGATGGTGGTCACGCCGGTGGCTTCCTTGACGCTGACAGCCTGGCTGGGATTGGGCTTGGCCTTCTGGACGCCGCCGTAGCAGGCGCAGGTGCCCATGCAGATGACGCCCTTGGCTTTGGGGGCCAACGCTTTGGTGGTTTCGAGCATGGTCTTTCCGGCGACCTTGCCCCAGGCGCCGTTCTCGATCATGGGAATGCCGCCCTCGACGACCAAAAAGTAACCGTCCGGCGCGGCCACGGCCTTGTGCAGGGCCTCTTCGGCGGCTTCGCCCGCAGCGGCCATGATGGTCTCATGGTAGTCGAGCGAGATGGTGTCCAGGATCAGTTCGTCGATGAACGGCTTCACCGTGCGCAGGATGGCTTCGGAGCAGCCCGTGCACTCGGCGTTGTGCAGCCAGACGACGGAGGGACGCTTGCTCGAGGTGAGCGCCTGGGCGACTTTCGGCGCAAAGGCCGGTCCCATGCCCATGGCGGCAGCCACGGACGCGCAAAACTTCATGAAATCACGGCGCGTGACTCCCCGATCTTCAAGCCGCTTTTCAGCATTTTCCCTGCCAAGACCCACAGAGAATTTCATAAAACTCCTCCTTTCAGTTAGGGCCAACGCACCGGCGATATCACCACCCTCGGGAATACCGGTACGCTGGTTGTGGCCGTTGCCGACGGCGGCTACATTCCCTTCCGCCGTTACGGGACTGGAACACGACCGCCAACGTGAAAAACATCACGATATACTTCTTTCCAGAAACCACTTTTACAACGAAAGGTCAATGGGGTTTTGGAAAAAAACAAGCAAAGACGCAATCATAGCATGTTAATGTGTAGTCTGGTCACCTACGTATTACGAATTTAAAAATATTATGCATTGAAAGACGAGGCCGTTAATATTGTGCTACGTCGCTGTCGGCGGCCGATCCCTGTCCCATAGGGCCAACTGATCGATCGGCGGCTGTTAGTCTCGATTTGATCAATAATTCCGGTCGATATTCAAAATGCATGAGGTCATATTCCGCCCATTTGCCGCCCCAGATGAACCCCTCGGCCTCAAATGCCGCCACCACCGCGGGCGGAAAGGATTTTCGCTTGGAGAGCATGGCCGAGGGCTTGCGGTGATGGCGCCAATACGGATTGCGGCCCGGATTCACGTCGATGGCGATGGCCAGCGAATGCATGCTCAGGCGCCGGGTTCCGGCGATGATCCGCCAGGAAAACGTGCCCACCACGGGATACAGCGCCTGACGCAACGCCGGGTCCCGGGCCACCAGCTCCGAAAGCCTGTCCGACACCCGTGAAAGCGCATCCGCCGCACCGTTTCGGGCGTTAAACAAAACCGTGGCGTCCAAAAATCGAACCCGCCTTGATTTGGCCGTCACCTCGGCCGGATCGTGGCCGTAGACCTCCTCGAGAAATTCTGTCACCCGGCGCCGCCCGGGATGCCAGTCGTCGGCAATCTCCTCCGGCACGGGACCCGTATCGTAAACCTGGGCCAGCATGTCCTGCAGATCCGGATTTTCCAGCGCCTGCTGCGGGGTCTTGGCCTTTCCGTCGTCATACACAAACCGCTTCCCGGACCGGGTCAGGACATATATCCCCCCCTGCTCGATGCGCACCCCGGCCAGCACCCCCGGATACGCGGCGTCAAGCGCCTTCAGATCAACACGCGCCGCGTCCGGCAACCGCGCATCATCCAGACCATACATATCCTGGGCAGCGGCCAAACCAGAAATAACAGCTAAAAACAAAATCCCTATCGATATATGATGTAAATATGACGTGGCCCGAAATGCATACAATTCAGAAAGGCTGTTCATGATCGGGCATCCTCTTCCCAAGGGGCGCAACGTCCGCCCGTTTCTGCGTCATGCGGCTTCCCATACGCCGCAATCCTGGCTATTTTGCCACCGAAGCGGGCTGCCCGCCAGCATCCTTTCCCATGATTGCCCGGCCCCGCCTCCGACACGAGACGATATTCCCGAGCCGCCCAAAGGAGACGCGTATGGAAAAAATGCCCGGACGCTCCACCCGCACCCTGATCATCACCGTCGTTGTCGGCGTGATCCTGCTGCACGCCGCCCTGTTCACCGCCCTGGCCTTCCGCTCCAATACGTCCACAGCCTCCTCATTGCCGCCGCTTCCAGCCAGCCTGGGCGCCACGTCAACCCCCAGCCCCCAACCCGTCACCCCGCCAACCGCCCAGACCACACGCCCCAACCCCGAACCCCTGCGCGCCAACCCGCCGGGGCCAGCAGGCATGGCCACTGACGACCGCCTGCCCGCCGCCAAAGGACTCACCGGCGGAGGTAAGGCGCTGGGACAATAAGAGACGGAGTGCGGGGAGTGCGGGGAGTGCGGGGAGTGCGGGGAGTGCGGGGAGTGTGGGGGGCGCCGCCCCCCACGCCCCCCGCCAGGGGGGTAACCCCCCTGGACCCCGTAACGTGCGGCCCCGCTGGCAGGCGCAAAGCGCCTGCCAGCGGGGCCGCAGGCGTTCGGGACCATGGCGATGACCCTGGCCGGGCGGCATGTCATGCCCGAACCTGCCGTTCGTTTGGCGTGCGGGCGTGCGCAGCACGCCCGCACGCCAAACGGAACGGGGGGTCCGGGGGGACAATGGTCCCCCCGGGCGGGGTTCGGGGCGGCAGCCCCGTCCCCTCCTCGGTTACAGCAGGGCGACGTAGGCCAGGCTGATGGCCAGGAAGAGGGCGCAGGGCGCAACGAGGCGTCTCCAGGCTATGGCCAGATCGACGTGGTAGTAGGAGCAGGAGAAGATGAAGCAGATGTGCAGCGGCGAGATGAGCACGCCGGTATAGCCGCACAGGATGGCCAGCGTGATCCAGGCCAGGTCGGGACCGGCGGCGGTGTTGGGGATGACGGCCATGAGCAGGGGGAAGGCCGCGCCGACGTAGGCCATGGTGATGCCTGAGACGAGGCCGACGAGGAAGGGCACGATGGCGGCGGCGGTGATGAGCACGGCTTCTTTTCCGGCCGACGCGGCGAGTTGTCCGGCCACGTCGGTTGCGCCGAGGATGTCTTTGAAGATGAAGATGGCGGCGATGACCGCGAGCATGTGCAGGGTATGGCGGTTGGTGAGTTCACGCAGGATGTCGCGGGGCGGCACGCGGTTTTGCAGGGCGCACACCAGGCTTGCGGCGGCCAGGGCGGCCATGATGCCGATCTCGAAGGGCAGATCGGTGTGCATGGCGGCGAACAGGGCTTCCGCGCCTATGGCGCCGAGGATGGCCGTAAGCAGGGGGAGGGCCAGGGACAAAAGCGTGCGCAGGGGCGCTGCAGGCTTTGTTTGGGCGAGGCGGCGGGCGTATTTCAGGTTTGGGCGCAGGAAGAAGAACCAGCCGATGAGCATGCTGGCCAGGGCGGCGGGCCATGTGGCGGCCATGATGGCGGCGATGGACGCGCCGGACAGGGAGGCGGCCAGGATGAGCCCGGGGTAGAGGGGCCAGCAGGGTTCCCAGAGGTGCCGGAACCAGTAGTTGATAAGCGCCTGATCCGTGGGGGGGACGGCCAGGGGATCGCCGACGCTTTTGACCATGGGGGCGGAGAAGTGGGCCCCGCCGGGCATGGGCAGAAGGCCGATCAGAGCCGGGAAGAAGGTGATGCGCAGGGCCGGGTTTTTGATGCGGGGCGACACGGCGCGCATGAGGCGGTCGTTTTGGCCTGTTTTTTCAAGCAGATCGCTTAAGGCCATGATGCAGGCCACGATACCGGCCAGGCTCAGGGTCTGGGGATCGGCCAGGGCCAGGGCGGCGGTTATGATCCAGGTCATGGGCGACAGGGTGAAAAGCGCGGCCAAAAGGATGCTTCCGGCCAGGATGGACAGGGGCAGTCCCAGGCGCAGGCGAATGCCGATGAGCATGGCTGCGAAGGCGCAAAGGACCTTGAGAAGCGGCAAGAGTCCGGTCAAAAAATCCATGCGGTGCGTCCGGATGCGTTGATGGTGCGTGCGGCTGGCCGGGGTTGTACGCCTGGGGGCCTTGGCGGGCAAGAGCGGCGTGGTCTGCAGGCTTGGGCGAAAGCGGCAAAAAAAAGGCCGGGACCCGAAGGTCCCGGCCGTGGCATCGGCGTATCCGGTCACAGATCCATTTAGAACTTGTACTGCAGGCCGAGGGCGACGCGCCAGGCGTCTCCAGCCTTGTTGGTCAGGCGGGAGCCCCACACGCTCTTCTGGAAAGAGCCGTGGGCGTAGCCGGTCTCGAGAATGGCA
>Ga0209800_10000260_pt1 | contig 98384 bp, 88 predicted proteins | sample Higcelweek8metaG_FD_187174 | JGI IMG/M metagenome (GOLD analysis project Ga0209800, IMG submission 187174) | Freshwater pond sediment microbial communities from the University of Edinburgh, under environmental carbon perturbations - High... | ecosystem: Environmental > Aquatic > Freshwater >... | reverse complement strand
GCATGGATCGTCTGCGGATATCCTGAGCGTGACGGTGATGATTTCTTCAACTCATCAATGATTATCGATGACAGCGGAAGGCTCGCCGCAAATTACCGCAAGTGCTGTCTGTACGATGAAGACAAGTCATGGGCCCGCGAGGGAAACACACGCATATCGGTAATCTCTCCTTTCGGCATGATAACTCCGGGAATCTGCATGGACGCCAACGATGACGGATTCATCGACTTTGTAACCGGCGCGGACACCACGATTGTTCCCTTCAGCACCAACTGGATAGATGAAGGTCTGGACGTGCACGCGTACTGGAAAACCCGTTTCAAAAAATTCAAGGGAGTTCTCGTGGCGGCGGACAGATGGGGAACTGACGGCGGAGTAAAATTTTATGGCCGTTCCGCAATCATGATAGGCGGTAAAATCGCGGAGTGCGCACCGGAGGAAGGAAATGCGGTGATCAGCACGGAGATAGCGTTCTCTTCCCGATAACGATCAACGCGTTTTTATATTCCGAAATGACAATATTTTTCTTTAATCTGATCGACAATAAATCTTGACGTATACCGCAAGGGGTAATTTTTTAAATTGCGTTTCAGGATTCATACGTGTAACGTAAAATATATCAACAGGAGAATACACATGGCAATATCGAAAAAAACTATCCGTGATATCGACATCAAGGGCAAACGCGTCCTCATGCGCGTCGATTTCAATGTCCCGATCAAAGGCGGCGTGATTCAGGATGACACACGCGTAAAAGCGGCTCTCCCCTCAATCAAGTACGTTCTTGAAAACGGCGCGAAATCTCTCGTGCTCATGTCGCACCTCGGCGATCCAACCAAAGATCTCAAGAAGAACAAAGAGAAAGCTGAAAAAGCCGGCAAACCCTTCAATGAAGAAGAATATCTCAACGGTCAGCATCGCCTTGCTCCCGTAGCGGCGCATCTGGGCACACTCATCGGAAAAACCGTCAAGACGGCTCCCGCATGCACCGGCGACGAAACAAAAAAAATCGTCGAATCGCTCGGCAACGGTGAAATCGTCCTCCTCGAAAATACACGCTTCCACAAGGAAGAGACTTCCAAAGACGCGGCTGAACGCGAAAAGCTCGCGAAGGAACTCGCGACCTACGGCGATGTATATGTGAATGACGCATTCGGAACCGCTCACCGCGCACACGCTTCAACTGAAACTGTCGCTCATCATCTCCCCGCGGTTGCCGGTTTCCTCATGGAAAAAGAGCTCGAGTTCCTCGAAGAAAAAATCGTCAAGAGTCCTGTTAAACCTTTCGTTGCCATCATCGGCGGCGCGAAGGTATCATCGAAGATAGCCGTCCTCGAGGCGCTTCTCGGTAAAGTTGATCATCTGATCATCGGCGGAGGAATGGCGTATACCTTCCTCAAGGCGAAAGGACTTTCTGTCGGCACATCACTCATTGAAGATGAAATGATTGAAGTCGCGAAGAGCACCCTTAAAGCAGCGGCTGAAAAGAATGTGAAGATTCATCTTCCCGTTGACCATATCATCGCAAAGGAATTCGGACCCGACGCCGAGTCTAAACAGATCTCGACAGAAAGCATCGAAGACGGCTGGATGGGAATGGATATCGGCCCCAAATCTGTCGAAGAATTTTCCGCGGCGATCAAGACCGCGAAGACAGTATTCTGGAACGGTCCGATGGGCGTATTCGAATTCGCGAAGTTCGCGAACGGAACGAACACCATCGCGAAGCTTCTCTCTGAACTGAAGGGCGCGACAACCGTTATCGGCGGTGGCGACTCGGTATCAGCAGTCAACAAAGCCGGCGTAGCCGACAAGATGAGCCACATCTCCACAGGCGGCGGCGCGTCAATGGAACTCGTTGAAGGCAAAGTTCTCCCCGGCGTTGCGGCTCTCAACGATAAATAGGACAACACGATTCCGTTAATACAAAAAGGGCTGCCCGTAATGAGCAGCCCTTTTTGTATATCTACAGATTCAATGGTTTCATTTATACCAAATAAACAACTCACTACGGTGGCCATCGAAGATTATGCGGAAAGGATATCGCAATACCAGTGAGGGTATTTCTTAACTTCGGCTGTTCCGTCTTGCGATTTTTGCTCGTACTCAATATATTTCTTTTCGCCCGTCATCACATTCAGGGCTTTTTTAAAGATCGGTCCATCGATCACGAATGAATGGAACTCCCCGTTTTCACCGCACGGATCCACAATCGGGGGAAGATTCTCAATGAAATCTTTATCTATAACCCGGCCGACGTGAGCTTCACCCAGAAACGCCGCATCAACGGAGCTTACGATCGCACGGAACCCTTTATCAATGAAATCATTTACCAGCGTTGTCGTATCGCAATTCCAAATCGGGAAATATGCGGAAAAACCCGATTCAGCCAGCTTCTTCTCCCGATATGCGCGCAGGTCTTCGAGAAAAATATCACCAAACAGCGCCGTTTCGATTTTATTTTCACGGAAAGACGCAAGCGCTGTTGTCATCGCAGACTCGTACCCGCCCATTGATACATCTTCAGGTAGATAACATTTTATCAGCGGAATGCCGATCGCCTCAGCCTGGGCATCGAGAAGTTCCTCCCTTACTCCGTGCATTGATATTCTTCTGTGTTTGTCACTTAGTGTGGTGAACAGGAATTTAATATCAAACTCTTGTGATTCTAAAATGCGATGAAGCGCCATCGAAGAGTCTTTACCTCCGCTCCAGTTCATAAATGCGGATTTTCTATTACTACTTGGCATCATGTTTACCCTTAATATCCGTTTCAGTGCACAATCTGCATCGTTTGAGGCAAAGCGCGCACCGTTCATCCGCGCACCATTGGCACGAATAACAATCAGGACAGGGGTGCTTTTTTTCACCGCCGTCTTCAGGAACAAAGAAAAGACCTTCCTCACCTTCAATTCGGACAAAGGGCATTGTTATACTCCCATTGCGTCGAGCAGTGACCGCGCGCACGATTCAGGTACAGGCCTTCCCTGTCCATAGAATCCTATTGATTCGTTCTTGTCTCCGTGGAAATCGCTTCCTCCGGTTGTGAAAAGACCAAGCCGTGCGGTCATATCAATGTAACAGAGGACATCCTCCGGCGAATGCATATTCGCGTACACCTCAATCCCCTTGAGTCCCAAAGGGATATACCGCGAGAGATACCGCTCAGTATCCTCACAGGAAATACCAAGTGACTTCGGATGCGCGCACACCGCGATACCGCCCGATTCCCGTATAAGTTCAAATGCCAGTTCAGGATCAATCTTCTCTTTTGGAACATTTCCCGGTGCGCCCTTTCCCAGATATGTGGTGAACGCAATCTCGAAATCATCAGCGTACCCGCGCTTAACGAGTATGCGGGCGACATGGGGTTTTCCGGGCGCACCGCCTTTCGCTTCCGCGAACACTTCGTCCGCGTCAATCATGACACCACTCTCACGCAGTTTCTCGACAATCATCGGAATCCTTTTTTCACGGACAGATTTTATCCGCTGCAATTCAGACACAAGACGCGGATTACCCGGATCAATTCCGTATCCGAGCAGATGGAAATCGCCATGCGCGCTTTTTACGCTGAACTCGCACGCTCCTATGATATCCACACCGGATGATTTCCCCTCTTGCGATGCTTCATAAATACCAGCTATTGTGTCATGGTCAGCTATCGCGCATACTGAGACTTTTTCCTCAACGCAGCGCCGTACCAGAGATGCCGGGGAAAGTATTCCGTCAGATGCGGTGGTGTGACAATGGAGATCGACTTTCATTATAATTAACCTCATACTGAATAAACATGGGTATCCGCCTATCGCAAGAAAAAAAACCTGGAACAATCCATGTCTAGTCAGTTTATTTTTATGAATGACGAAATCAAATCAAAACACGCATAATCAATGACGCATTGGATATTTTCCATTTATTATTAACTGACATTAAAATAATTCCAGCATGTCAGAATATAAAGAAAAGTTCAATACTGATCGAAAATATTTGATTTACCACTGACACTTGATATAGTGTTATAAAGAGGACTTTCATGAAAATCACCGTTGTCGCAATACTGTCTATTCTGCTCTTTATTACCGCGCACGATGCGGATGCCTTTGTTGAACCGGCGGCGATGGGCGGCATAGAAACCATTGTCCCTGTTGGAGCATGCGATGCCGGAAGGAACCCATCACTCCTCCCCTTCACTGAAAAGCCGATTTCAGTCTTCGCGGCGGGATCGTATCAAATATATGACTCATCAACAGCATCGATTGAAAATACCATTACAGGCGGAAGCTCCGACTTTGACATGAAGAGTAAAAACACCAGGTCGTTTTCAGTATTCACCGCCGCTTCGTTCCGCGGAGAATCCAGCGGATTCGGGATAATGTTCAAATCCGGTGAAAGCGCGCTATACACGAAAAACAAACGAGATATCAACACCACGTTCATTCCTTCCGATTTGTCGTATACCGCGAAATCTGATGAACAGGAAATCACCACTCAGCGCAATCCCGCATTGGCATTAGGATGGGGTATCAAGACCGGACAGAACAGCTCTTTCGGAATCCGCGTGACGGGCGGGTTATTGGAAAAAAACATACAAAAAGATACGCTCAATGACTTTTCAGGCACCAAAACATACTCTTCATTCAACGACAAAACACAATACATGTTCGCCGAATGCGCGATAGTTTTTTTCTACAGGGAAAATAATATTGAAGGGGGATTTATGTTTTCATCCGGTCGGCATGGTCGGTGGACACAGGAGTATTCTTACTCAATTTCAATTCCGTCGACATCCACTGAATTAGCCGGCAAAGATAATCTGACACAGAAGTACCTTATGACGCAGGCTCCCGGTATCTCGATGGGATCCTCATATACATTCTCTCCTTCCGTCAAAGCGGTCTTTGAACTTGTATATCAGTTTCCTCATTCATACACCACCGACCGCATCGACTACGACAGCGTATCCAAAAGTCTGGTCCAAAAAAGCACTGAAACAAATATTAAATACGGCAGTGCATTAAAAGCCGGCATCCGATATGAAGCGTCATCCAAACTCTCTCTTATGGCCGGACTTCAGGGCTTCATGATTCAGACCGAAGAAAACAATGACTCGTCGAACGACCATAGCAAAGCCGTTACGCACGCCCTATCAGCGGGGGCGGGAACAGACTATATTCTGTCGAACACTGTAACTTTAGGATTCGCGCTCAGTTGTACATACATACGGTCGGGCTTCACGGTCACGAATAGCGGTTCTTCAACAGATATCAAGTACAGGGAAATACAGAGCGACATTTTCGCAGGCGCTTCGCTTAGAATGTAGTTATACGGCCGCATCACATTATCGTTATACGCCGTTTAATTCACACGTCGACAACCAGATCATGTGATTTGAATTTCTTACACCCGGAGTCACAGGCATAAATGCCTGACGGATTATTCCCTATCTCTATCTCTATCTTCTGGACAGAATTGACCGTTGAACTCTATCCATATCTGTGTTCCGCCTGAAAAGCGGAGATCTGTCTTTTTTATATACATCCAGATTATCTTCAAACGTCAGGCGATGATTGCTTTGATACAGAATGCCGAGAGGAAAAGGCTCCTCTTCGAGTGATTTTTTAAATGCGAGAGCCCGGTCTGAAGGATCATAATTATCAGGCAGATACACGGTGTTCTCCCTGAACCATTTGAATGTATTGATTTTATTAAATGAAACACACGGCTGAAAAATATCAACAAGAGAAAATCCTTTATGCTGTATGGCTTTTTTCATAACTTCTTTTGTCTGTTCGATATCTCCGCAGAAAACCCGCGCTACGAATGTCACATCAAGCGAAATGGCAAGCGCCATTGGATTGAGAGGTTTCTCGAATACTCCGTTCACCTGTACCGGAGTAACCAATCCCGTCCGCGAAGTGGGAGCGGCCTGTCCCTTTGTCAGTCCGTACACCATATTCTCATGCACAAAGAGAGAGATATCCGGGTTTCTCCTCGCCGCATGCAGAAAATGATTTCCGCCTTCTCCGTACATATCACCATCCCCACCTACCGCAATTACGGTAAGCTCAGGATTGCACACCTTGATTGCCGTCGCGGGAGGAAGTCCCCGTCCATGTAACCCGTTGAAAAAACTCGTATTAATGTATTGAGGCATTTTCGCGGCCTGCCCAATCCCGGACACAAGTACCACGTTCTCTCTCACCAGATTCAACTCACCGAGCGCAGCAAGAAGAGCCTTCCGTATAGAATAGTCTCCGCAACCGGGACACCATGCGATATCAGGAGTGTTTTCAAAATCAAAATTATTTTCCATACAACCCCATAGCTTATATAAACGTATTGATCCGGGACGCAACTTCTTCCACTGAAAACGGCAAGCCGTTGTATTTCAGGATTTTATGTTCAATCACAAACCCTGTTGACAGCTGAATCAGCTGAGCAAATTGAGCGGAGGAATTATTCTCAATGATGATTACCTTCGATGCTTTATCAAGATACTCACGAACAGTTCCCGCCAACGGGAATATCCACGAAAAATGGAGCACCGCGATATCCTTCCGGCCAAGAGATTCAACCGCCTCAACAACTGAATTGCAGGTTGAACCCCAGCACACAACAAGTGTTGAGTATTCGCCGGAACCGAAAAATTTCGGAGGGATAATATCAGGTATTATCGCGTCTTGTTTCTTTCGCCGCTTATCCACCATTTTGACACGCACATCCATATCCTCAGTGATGTGCCCGCTCTCATCATGCTCATCACTGTCAGCGCATACACATCCTTTCCCGAACCCGGGTATACCGCGCGGAGATATTCCATTATCAGTATACATGAAACGGGCATACTCCGGGTTTGTTTCGATAATACTTTTGTCAACATACAATGAGTCCGTGGAGAACGCCGGCGTATTATAGCTGGTATCGACATAGTACTGATCCGTAAGAATAAATACCGGAACCTGATATTTTGCAGACAGGTTGAATGCGTTTTGTGTAAGAAAAAATCCTTCCTCCAGACTACCCGGCGCCAGAATTATCCTCGGGAAATCACCATGACCGGCATATAACACAAGCGACAGATCACCCTGCTCCGTGCGAGTAGGAAGCCCTGTGGCGGGTCCCGGCCGTTGAGCAAGGTGCACAACCAGCGGAGATTCAATCATACCGCACAAACTGATTCCCTCACACATGAGAGCGAAGCCGCCTCCGGAAGTCGTCACAAAAGCCCGCGCTCCGGAGTACCACGCACCAAGCGCCATATTGACAACACCGACTTCGTCTTCAACCTGTTCCACGATGATATCATATTGTCTTGAATAAGCGGCCATTTTCTCAAGCACACTCGTAGAGGGAGACATCGGATACCCGCACACGTAGTCGCAGCCCCCCGCCAGAGCGCCGAGAGCAACCGAATCAGCTCCTGTAATGAGAATATTCTCTTTAACATTCTCGTTTTTCCTGATAGAAACGGCAACATCGCTCAGATTTATTCCCGCGTTATAACCTGACTTTATCGCTTCAACATTTTTGACTCTGGTCTCATCGTTCTTTTTTGAGAAGTAATCGGATACGAACATTTCGCACTCCGGTAAATCAACTTTTAGAATCCCGCAGAGAAAACCTGCGGCAACCGTATTCGCATAGATAGCGCTTCCGATCGATGACGCTATTTCACTGAACCTCACATCCAGAATGTTGTTATGATCAATTTTACTCTTATCTCCTATTATAATCGTATCTTCCGAAATCCGGTTTTTCAGATGATCGATTCCTCCGCGATGAAGAGCGATCAATATATCAATACGGTCTCTGAACCCGGCACAATTTCCGGAAGATACTCTTATTACGGTTGAATTCGAACCGCCCCGAACGCGCGACATGAATTCGGAAGAAGAGAACACATTATATCCGCTGCGTTTCAACAGCAATGTAATCATGTTTTCAATTGACTGCAGCCCCTGACCGGCTTCCCCCGCAAGGACGATTACAACATCATCATCGATACTCTGCATTCTATTTACTCCATGAACAATTTCTATCGTACGAGTTTGGCCGTTATTTCAGCGACATGTTTCCCCTGGAAACGAGCGGCGGAAAGTTCATTATCACTTGGCTGACGTTCCCCCTTTCCTCCGGCAATCGTTGAGGCTCCATAGGGCGATCCTCCGGTTATCTCATCAATACGCGTCTGTTCCTGAAAAGAATACGGAAGACCGACAATAATCATCCCATGATGAAGCAGCGTCGTATGAAAGCTGAGAATTGTTGATTCCTGCCCGCCATGCTGAGTCGCACTGCTTGCGAAAACCGAACCGACTTTGCCGATTAACGCCCCCTGCGCCCAGAGTCCGCCGGTCGCGTCAAGAAATGAACGCATCTGTCCTGACATATTACCAAACCGTGTCGGAGTACCAAATATCACCGCATCAGCATCTTTTAAATCTTCAACCGTCGCAATAGGAATATGAGTGTACACTTTTGACGCCGAATCAATTCCCATCGCTTTACCCACATCAGGAGGCAGAGTTTCAGGAACACGTTTGATGATCACATCCGCTCCGCTCACTGAACGGGCACCTTCAGCAATCGCTTCAGCCATTTTGTATACATGTCCGAATGATGAATAAAACAGAACAAGGATTTTCATACAATCACCTCTTACTATTGTTGTATCAGATATATTAAGATAATCATAGCATATTAAGTTTATATAAAGTTACAGAAAATTAATATTTGCAAGCCGTAAATACAATGACGCTATCTTGGATTTTGAATCCGGAATAATTTTTCATCAGCGGAATATTCGTCCTAAGCATCGTTCGTTTTCCGTACAGGTTGTTATATATACTATTGATTTCTGCCTAAAAGATGAATACTATATCGACACAGGAAGGTCATAATGAAAAAGAAGCATATTTCCGCAAAGCCCGACAGTGACAAAATAGCTAAAACAAAAAAGAGTGAAAAGCTGGAAGTCTGCACAACAGCTCCACATGCCGAAATGGCTCGTACTGAAAACAAGGATGAACCATGCGATGACGGAAGAGAAGGAAAATAACAGATATAAAACATCTTGATTCTATTATCGCAAGAACGGGAACCTGTGTCATCGAAAAAACAGCGGTCTATTTACTCTTATCAATTATTCAATTATACATCTGAAAATCTCGTGTTTGTCTTTTCAACTTGACAGCAATCGCAGACCTATTTACCCAGTAGTAAATACGCTACGGAGCAGACTGACATGATCCACATTAACGAAAACTTTTTCAAACTCAAATCCTCATATCTCTTTTCCGAGATAGCAAAACGCGTCGGCACATTCCAGAAAGAAACCCCTGATGCGAAGATTATCCGCATGGGGATCGGCGATGTAACAGAACCTCTTCCTCCATCGATTATTAAAGCTTTCCACAACGGTGTTGATGAAATGGCGAACGCGTCGACATTCAGAGGATACGGCCCCGAGCAGGGATATGATTTTCTCCGCGCACTTATCGCGGAAAACGACTATGTAAGCCGCGGAGCGGACGTTGCGCCCGATGAGATTTTCATCAGCGACGGTGCGAAATGTGATACTGGAAATTTCCAGGAACTTTTTTCAAACGATATCAAGATCGCGCTCCCCGACCCTGTGTATCCCGTGTACGTTGATACCAACGTAATGGCGGGCAGAACAGGAGATAACAACAACGGCCGGTATGGAAACCTTATTTACATGGACTGTACCCGTGAAAACGGATTTGTTCCGGATCTGCCGAAAGAGAGAGCTGATCTTATTTATCTCTGCTTCCCCAATAACCCGACAGGAGCGACAATCAGCCGAAGCGATCTTGAAAAATGGGTTGAATACGCCCGCGCGAATAAATCATTGATACTTTATGATGCCGCATACGAAGCGTTCATCCGTGACGATTCCATTCCGCATTCAATATTTGAAATCCCCGGCGCACGCGAAGTGGCGGTCGAATTCCGCAGTTTCTCAAAGACGGCAGGATTTACAGGAGTCCGCTGCGCGTTCACCGTTGTTCCCAAGGAATGCATCGCATACGATAAAGCAGGCAATGCTCATCAACTCCACGCGTTATGGAACCGCCGCCATACCACCAAGTTCAACGGGGTTTCATTTCCTGTACAGCGTGCGGCAGAAGCGGTTTATTCTCCGGAGGGCAAAAAAGAAGTGCGTGCCATCATCGACGGATATCTTGAAAACGCGCGTATTGTCCGCGAAAAAATGATCTCACTCGGATATGAATGCACGGGAGGAGACAATTCTCCGTATATCTGGGTAAACGTGAAACGTCCCTCGTGGGACTTCTTTGATCATATGCTTACAAAAGCTCAAGTTGTATGTACTCCCGGGGAAGGCTTCGGAAAATGCGGAGAAGGATATATCCGAATCAGTGCGTTCAACAGCCGTGAAAATGTACTCAATGCCATGGATCGTATCGCCAAACTTTAGTATGACCGTCGGGAGATGCCGCGTACTACTGAAAGAGAATCTCTCTTGTCGCGCTCCCTCCTGATTGTGATACATTCAATAAGCATACCGTGATATCCGATTACGGTATGCTTTGAATAACCGTTTTTTCATTTTTTACAAATATAATTATGCAGTTCGCGATTAGAAATTTTTGTAAGAGCTTCAAAGAAACATATTTCTGTTTTATTGGAAATTGGAAGATATTTCGCGGTGCAGTTTCGACTAATTCGATCGTAAAATGCAAAGGCATTACCAGTCACCTTGTAATCCCGTCCAGTACAGTACGTTATTCCCTTCAACTGTCTCTGCGATTCAAGGGTATATGTCTTTGCTACGAATAAATCAATGCCGTACTTTAGTACCAGCAATGGGCTCAATTCTTTTGATAACAACAACCATCTATCCCCCCTCCTCATTTTTTACTAACAAATAAACCATTAGTGATTATTCAATATTGTACACTTTCCTGATTTTGTCGCATATAACTATATACAAAATCGAAATACATCCAAAAAAACTTGACAATAACCTAAACTCTTCAGTTTCTGTTATACATATTTTTGTATATGTCTATTTTAGATCTATACAAATATGTATAATTGAAATATGTATACTGTTCACATTAAAGAACAGTTGCAATATAATTTTGGAGGTTTACTTGATGAAATACAAAACAAAATTGCTCATCCTTACAGTGATGGTCGCATTCGCATCGACAAATCTGTTTGCGGGAAGCATTGATTATCTGTCAAATCAGAGTGCCGACTACACGAGAACATTCAGCCGTAACGCGTCAACAGATGCTGACTCAGTTCTCTATAATCCGGCAGGTACCGCGTTCATGGGAAAAGGTTTTCATGTATACGGCGCAAATCAGACTGTTCTTAAGAAATACGAAAACGATCAGCAGTCAGGTCTTCCGGGAAACAGCACACACGACAAAACATACAAGAGCACGGAACCTACATTGATCCTCCCAACCGGTATTGCAATTTATAAAAGCGATAAATGGGCGGGGTATATTGCGGGCAATGTTATTGCGGGCGGCGGTAAAGCCGTGTACGACAATGGTCTTCCGACATATTCGATTTACTACTATCAGATCGCCGGTTCAGGCGCGGCAGGCGCGGCACTTGCAAACGGATACCTGGGGATGTTTACAGGAGACGGCAAAATCACTTCTGCATCATATTACCCCGCATGCACATTCGGCGGTTCATATTCCGTAACCGATAACATCTCGGTATCACTCAGCGGACGTTACGTCAACGCGTTTAAAACATACAAAGGTCACGCAACATATCAAGTAGCCGGTCGCCTCGATCTTGACGCGAAAGAATCCGCACAGGGTGTCGGCGCAATCATAGGATTTGACATCAAGCCTATCGCGGGTCTGCTTGTATCGGCTAAATACGAAACACGGACCAAACTTGTTTTCGAAACAAAAATCAATGACGGTAAAGATTTGTCATGGGCACCGGCGCCATATACCCGGCATGATTTCTTTGTTGATGGAGAGAAACGCCGCAAAGATCTCCCTGCACTTCTCGCACTCGGAACGAGCTATACCATCGACAAACTGACTGCGACCGGAAGCATCAACTATTTTTTCATCAAGCAGTCAGACCAGCAAAAAGACAATGGTACAATATATCGTGATGGTTACGACGATGATTATGATAACGGTTATGAACTTGCTCTTTCAGTTGAATACGCGGTAATACCGGAGTTTCTGAGACTATCAATCGGCGCGATGTACACAAAGGTTGGCGGAAACAAGGACACTTATAATGACTTTGACTTCTCTCTTGATTCAAAATCCATCGGTCTCGGCGGACGAATCACTGCGATAAAAGATCTCGATATCATTTTCGGTTTGTCACGCACTTTCTACAAATCATCCGAAGGCATGTATAATTCAGCTACGCAAAAATACATGGTGAATTACAAGAAATCAGCATCTGTTATCTCTTTCGGCGCTGAGTACAAGATATAAGTTTTATTATCTTCATAGAAAAAACCGGATCAATTGATCCGGTTTTTTTGTTTATTCAATTTATATTCCACTTCATTACCCCTCCTCATAAATTTGTTGCATATTCTTCCCGGTGATCAGCCAATACCATGTATTATTTTCGGGAGAGATCTATAATGTATGACATCGCTATAATCGGCGCAGGTCCAGCGGGATCAACCCTGGCTCGTCTTATCGGTAATCATTTCAAGACAGTGATAATCGATCGCCGTCCGTTTGACCGCAAAGAAAGCACATTTCCCACAAAATGCTGCGGAGGTCTGCTTGCGCCGGACGCGCAGAAAGTAATCGCGAAAATGGGACTCTGCGTCGGAAACGATATCCTGACAAGCCCTCAACTCTTTGCTGTTCGAGCAATAGACATGGAACGGAATATCGAGCAATATTATCAGCGATTCTATATAAATATCAACCGTGAACGATTCGACAGATGGCTTTTTTCAAAGATTCCTGATTCCGTCGACATTATACCGAGAACCCTGTTCAAGGGTTTCGTTAAGAATGATAATCATTTTAAAATCAACTGTACGAGCGGAAACAAGAATCAGATTGTCAAAGCGCGTAAAATCATCGCTGCGGACGGCGCGACATCTCTTGTCCGGAAAATCCTCAATGGCAATCGGCAAAACATCAGAACGTACGTTTCCATTCAGGAATGGTTCAAATGTAAAAATCCGGTTCCCTATTACGCGGCGCTGTTCGACAGCTCAATCACTGATTTCTATTCATGGATTATCCCCAAAGATGATTACATACTGCTGGGTACAGCGGTTCCCGTATTTGGAAGTGATTCCTCACAGCGGTTCGAATCTCTCAAGAAAAAATCCGCCGCATATGGATACAATCTGACACGTCCGGTGCGCAGGGAAGGAACGCTTATTTTCCGACCCCGGTCGTCGCAGATATTTACAGGTGATAACGATATCGCATTCATCGGTGAGGCCGGAGGATTCATAAGCCCAAGTTCGGCGGAAGGATTCAGTTATGCATTCCGCAGCGCTATTGCACTTGCGGAAAGTCTTATAGAAAACTTTGATGCGTTTGAGAGATCATATCGGCATAAAACCGCCGTGCTGAAAAGAAACATCGCATTGAAAAACATAAAAGCTCCGGCAATGTATAATCCCCTGTTGAGACGGATCATCATGGGATCAGGAATTCAGACTATTCATGTAAAATAACCATTCACTCCTGTCCCTTCAAAAAAGATGTGCCGAAGGAATTCATACTTCCCTGATTCACGATGGAATGCTGACTACCCGTATGGTTTCATTTCTTTCTTGCGTATTATTTCACGCTCAGCTTCACGAGCTTTCCGCGCAAATTCGCTTTCAACTTCCGATAACGAACCTCCTGATTCGGAAAGATATAGACGTCCTTCGGATACATACGCGATCAATTCATTCATAATGAAACTTTCCCGTTACCAGCTGAACTTATGAACACATGTATGGTGGTAAACCTCACCGGGATTCAAAACAGTAGTGGGGAACAACGGCTGATTCGGAGAATCAGGAAAATGCTGTGTTTCCAGACAAAGACCTGATCTCTTCTGGTACGGCTTTCCTGATTTTCCGACAAGAAGCCCATCCAGGAAGTTCCCTGAGTAAAACTGCACACCCGGTTCTGTCGTTGAAACTTCCATCGTGCGGCCGCTCGAAGGATCAGTTACCCTTGCAGCGAGAACGAGCCCTTCTCCGGATCTGTTAATCACATAATTATGATCATATCCATTTCCCGCATCGGCGATACGCTCTCCTACCGTATGAACGTCAGTAAAATCAAACGGACTTCCCTTTACACTCGCAAGTTCACCTGTCGGAATCGCGCCTTCATCAACGATAGTATATCTATCAGCGTTTATCATTACTTCATGAGAAAGAATATCACCCGATCCCTCACCCGCGAGATTGAAATAGCTATGATGAGTGAGATTAAGAACAGTAGCTTTGTCAGTTTCGGCTTCATATTCTATTATAAACTCATTATCCTCAGTCAGAAAATAGTACACGGTCACGGACAGATTACCGGGATATCCTTCCTCGCCGTCGGCGGAAAGGTACTGCAGGCGTATACCAACCCGGCCGTTCTCCCTCACTTCCGCCGCTTTCCATAATACTTTATCAAAACCGACATTACCGCCATGGAGGTGGTTTTTTCCGTCAGTAGCGGCAAGCTTGTATTCCTTACCATCCAGAGTGAACTTTGAGTTACCTATTCTGTTTCCGTATCGTCCTATCAGCGCTCCGAAAAAAGGATGACCGGCGATATATGAATCAAGGTTATTGAATCCGAGGACGACATCATCAATCTTACCCTTCTTGTTCGGCACCAGTATCGATGTGACAATACCGCCGTAATTCGTCAAAGATATTGTCATATCCCCGTTACTGAGGGTAAACAGATGAGCATCCGCGCCGTCCTTAGTTTTTCCGAAAAGAGTTTTTCTTATTTCCATATCACCCACCATAATTTAAACCAATTTGTGCAATCGGACATATCCGATACAGATCATTCACACGGAAACAATAAAAATGGCAAGTCAGTTTTATTGGATTCATACATATATCTGTCATATTCCACCGATATCAGTTCCTACACCATGCCGATATGCATTCACGTTCTCACGGGATTTTATAAACCCGAAATGCGGAATTGCAAGATAACAATCCCACTACAGATTACATTCAATTGATCTTCCAACAACGAAACCTTGATACACCATATTTATTAATGTCACTTAAGATCAAATACAGATGACAGTTCACACAGTCTATCATGTAACCGCAAGAGTGGCTGAACACCAAGGATAACCGATGTACTTATAAATTTGTCTTGCCTCATTCTATCCTCCCTTCATCAATTACTACATTATACAAGGTGAACGTATATGAGTACTATTTCTTTTGCGCACACGAATATCATTGCAGATGACTGGCGCGCGCTTTCGCAGTTCTATGTATCTGTTTTCGGATGCACAGTTCTCAATCCGGAAAGAAATCTGTCCGGTGACTGGATAGATCAGATGACAGGCATCAAGGGATCGCACATACAGGGGGTTCATCTAGCGCTGCCCGGCTTTGAAAATCCGCCGACCCTTGAGATTTTCGGATTTGACCCAGGGTCAGACAGTATTGAAGACATTCCCGTAAACAGAAAGGGAATCCGCCATTTGGCATTTCATTGCGAGGATATTGATTCTGTTATTGAAAAATTTATCGCATGCGGCGGATCAAAACTCAACGAGGCGGTTGAACAGACATATCCCGGATACGGAGAATTCAGAGGAATATACATGAAGGATCCGGAAGGGAATATAGTGGAGATTCAGAACTGGAAAAAATACTGAACCGCGGCATCTTTCAACAGCCGCCGTCTCCTTCAAGCTCCTGCACCCACCCGATGAAAGAGTGATGATCAATGCGGTCACATACAGCCGCGTACTCGTCTTCCGTTATCCGTCGGTTTATCTCGGGATATTCCGAGGATCGATGCGCGGGAAAATATTGCGACATGACACTTACTCTGAAATCAAATCCTTCATCTCTCATCCGCGCAAGGCGGTCAAGAACGGCGATCGAATTGTCTACCGCACCGGGAATCACCAGATGACGGAATATCACGCCGCGTTTCAGAATTCCATCTTCTTCATAAAAGGGAATTTCCTCTTTTGCAAGCATCGCCGCTCCGCTCCAGCAAACCTGAGAATAATTTTTTATACGCGAATATCTTTCAGCGGTACAATCATCGGCATATTTGACATCATACAGAAATATATCACAGAAAGACAACACCGCGCGGAGTGTTTCAGGCGCGAAAAATCCCGCACAGTTATTCGCGATCGGAACAGTGATTTCTTTCCGTACAGGAAGGAGCGCACTCAATACAGGGTAAATACAGTGATCAAATGTCGTCAGATTGAGATTATGAACTCCCTTTCCGATAAGTGAGAATATTTTTTCACGGAATTCTTCCAACGAATATTCCATGCCGTTATGCAGATGAGAAAACGGATAGTTCTGACAGAATACACAGGAGAGAGTGCATCCGCTGAAGAACACATTCCCCGCGCCATTGACCCCGGACACCGGAGGTTCTTCTCCTTTGTGGGGATGGAATGCGGCCACTTTGATTGTTTCTCCAAGTCCGCCGCACGGAACCTTTGCTTTCCGCCGGTCAATTCCGCACATCCGAGGACAGCAACTTCCCGCACTCATAAGAACGCGTGTGCGTGACAGAAGATCGTCGCATTCAGAATCAGACAGTAATGAAATAAGAGAATCCATAACGTCAATTTCCGCGAATGGCCGGCATTATGTCGAGAATATTAATACAGGAAAGAGGAAACCGCCGGATCATATCAGACGATGCAACCGGTCTCAACCGTCTCAAGATCTATTCGTTTGAGTTTATGGCGGAAATTGGTTTGGGTATCTGCTATAATCGTCCGCAGATAATCCATCTGACGTTCAATCGCGACAGTATAAAGATTCTCATCCACACCCATTCGATGAAGGAAATGCTTCCGGGCGTAATGTGAAGAATCAAGAAGAGTCTCGTTCAAACGAACTAAAGTCAGCTCATAAAAATCAAGAGTCTTCCGCAGAATGTCAAATTCGGTATCATACCCGGGGATTCCCGCTTCACGGAATTCATAATAAAGAAAAAGCAGTTTCTCAAGATATGCGCGGTCAGACATCTGCCCCAGAAGATCAGCGCTGCCGAGAATTGATCCTGCTTTCCTCTCCTCGTCATCGATTTTCATATCTGATTCAAGTTTCGATCTGAGCCACGTACAGGAAATAAAGTACGTAACATGGGGAATATCCGCCGGAAAAAGTCCGAGGATATCCGCATTTTTCTCCGCAAAAACCATACTCCGAACCACATGGTTTTCAGTATATTTGGCTCCCGTACCGGTACGGTCATAGTCCTCAAGAATATATCCTGTATCATGCAAAAGCGCTGCCATAAGGAGCCGTTCCGCGACATCAGCGGAAAACGGAGTCTCTGTACAATTTTTGCCGTCCATAAGACGCGCCGCGGTAAGAAAAACATCCATCGTATGAGTAAGGTTATGATATTCAGTATTGCATCCGAGATACCCGGTAAATTCACCGCTGAACAGACGTACAATATGATCATACACATTCCGGATTCGATCGAATCCGATATCGTATGTCAGCGCAAAAAGGCGGCTAACTTCTCCCAGCACCGCACGGCTGTCAGAATGATCGACAAGTTGAGAAAGCTGTACCCGACTCATAATATCCCCCTGACGACATTTTTACTATAGTAGGATTCAGTGAGGTAATATTGCCAATCTTTTTTGATGATTTCCAAAAAGATTATCCGCTAAACGTTATGACACTTTTCAGAAATAAGCCGGTTTTTTTATTTGAGCGTTTCACAATATGATATAAGCATTTAAGAATGAATTATGGGCACTTAAATAAGTGTTTTTTTCCTTATCCGAAAAGCAAAAACCAGTTATTTCATTAGTGTTTACCCACAAGGGCGGCTTTTAAAACAAGATCGTTTTTCAAACCGCCCTTGTTGTGTATTGTACAAGTCACACCGTAAAATGCGCTGTTGGAGTTGTGCCGCGAAACATCTTTCATTTCCCAATAAAATATAAGGATATATCTTCACTACTCCAACTAAAAACATTGTATAATTCGTGAAATGAAGTAATCGCGGAATCTAATTGATATAAAGCAGAGCAAAAAGAAATGATCATTTAATAATGAAGATGATATTCATGTTAGCAGTTTCCGCACGCCAACCTGGTGCTGACGCGCGTAAGAATTCGTATAGAGAACTCACACCCTTCACGAAGTCCGTTATACAGAAATCGTGACCGCAACGCAACCGCATGATCAGGTGAGTTCGCACCGTCACTTCCCGCGTCATATCCTTCGGTAATAGTATGAATTACTTTCTGAACGGTAAGCCCCACCATATCTTTCACCGATCCCATGGTTTCAAGATCGCGGTCGATCTCTGAAAGCTTTCCGAGGATATAGCTGACTTTCCCGCTGTCGCGTTTATCTTTCGACATGATAACGCAGAGTTCATCAGACAATTTCACCGCCCGTGTAAGTTTTTCGCTGAGCGCATGAGCTCCCCTTATCATTGAACCAACACGGGAAGATGCTTCCGTCATCATAGACGCTTTCTTCTCTTCGGAAATCATGGAACGCTCGAACAGATCACGGATCCGGGTTGAGATATTATCAGATGGAGGCAGTTCAATTTCATCATCCCGAAGATGACGCGCACCCGAAATAAATGAACCTTTCCGCGTCGCATTGATATATCCGTCGGAGGATTGTTTCTCAAACCAATTAAGAAATATCATCATCTTCTGATTAGTATGAATCTTTCCGCCGTCAATTGAGCGAACCATTATTTTCGGCAGCGCAGATAACTGAAAGCGATTCATCATCTGTTCATTCCAAATCCGCGTGACGCGCACATGCGACTGCTCATCAAGATACGATCCGCGCGCATGCGCGAGTCCGTCCGAAAACGCGAGATCCTGTCCGGTGAGTATTACCGGATTCGCGCCAAGCCTCTTCGCGAAATCATATGCATTCGTGGAAACCGACCCGCCGTGCGCGAGATCGCCCTTCTCTCCTGAAATATCCTCAATCCACTTCATCATATCAAATGGAATTCCCGCCATCACCTGTCGTCCGGAAAACAAACGGATTGCCGAAGGATGCGCGCAGGGATCCGCAATAAGAATCGTATTCCCTGTCGTATCTCCCTCGAAATAACGCGCGTTAATCACCTGAGGATCAACGCTGACGCAAAAATGAGGTTCAATCCCGTAACGCCGCAGAATAAAATACGATGTATCAACCGCTATGATTATCGCCCGATCACGGTTTTTTCGGATAAAGGGGATGCTCTCCGTAAGCGAAGGACCGGCGGCGACGACGATAGCGGGAACATTTTTGAACGCGTCAAAGAAAACCGATACCGGCACCGACGACAGAAACGCGGGAGTATTCCGGGCGATATTCGAACTCCACAGTTTCTCAAACTTCGCGAGTGTCGCGATATTGACATCCTTGGTGGAAATATATGACTTCGCAATCCGTATAACGTTTGGATAATAATCCGCGTCACGGAGACAGGAGCCGCGGTGAGCGATAAACACTGCCGTTTTGGATGAACGCCCCCTCATCTTTTCGGCAATCTCATCCTCGGTCGGGTCTATAAGCAGGATCACCCTCGGGTCTGAGAAAAAGGCGTCAAGGCGGCGGTTCTCCATCGCTGACTTCACAATTGCCCCGTCTTTTTCCAGAATAAGCAATGTCGCATCAGTTGGAATCGAATCAAGAATTATCTCACAGTGATATCCGTATCCGAAACCCGCAACCACGTACAGCGAATACTCCCCCGACAGGGCATCAGCGAGAAAACGGCGGGCTTCGGTTTCAGGATCAAACTTGCTGTGGAGAAGAATTGTCCGCGCACCGGTTTTCACTTGAGGAACAAAATCTCCGCCGGATGTCGTAACGGCAGTGATCTCCGAAGTATCGGACTCCATTATTTTACCGGCGGTATGGGCATCCGCTTTTTTTAAATTTTCAAACGCGCGTGTGAAATTTTCATTCATTGTGTTCACGAAGATACAGTAATAATGTGTCATCAGGCCGGAGCGATGTTCCCGGTTCCGGACTCTGCCGGTATACCCGCCCCTTTCCTTCGACTGATATATGTATCGGATTTTTTTCCTGAATAGCGGCGATGATTTTAAGCGAATCTGGAAGACTCCGCCCGATGAAAGAAGGAACTTCTTTTCCGGTGACCGCGTATTCACGCGTACGACTCTTCATCATTTCGTAACGCCCTGAACGCGACGGCCCCGTTCCTCTGTACGGGAGAACGCGTGAAGCGATCTTCGCGAAAACAGGAGCGGCTATTATGCTTCCCGCAGTGACCCCCTGAGGTTCATCAATTATGACGATGATGCACAAATCGGGATTATCAATAGGAGCTATCCCCGCAAAGGAAGAGATATTTCTGTCTTTGACATAAACTCCCTTTAGTGATTTCTGAGCCGTCCCGGTTTTCCCCCCGGCATGGTAATACGACACCGCCGCATTGCGTCCCGTTCCTCCCTCAATCACACGGAGGAGCATTCTCTTGAGTTCCTTCGCCATCGTCTCGGGAATAACTCTCCCCTTTGGCGGTCTTTTCTGTTTATACACGGTTACCCCGTGATCATCCACGACCTCTTCGATTATATAGGGAGGATAATACACGCCGTCATTCGCGATAGCTCCGTACGCGGCGGCAAGCTGTACCGACGTAACTGATATCTCCTGTCCGATCGCGGTCGAGTATTTTGAAAGTCCTGACCAATCCTTGATTCCGCGCAGTATTCCTGGAGACTCTCCCGGAATTTCACTTCCGGTGCGTTCCCCGAAACCGAACGCCCGCAAGTATGAATACCACGACGCATTCGACACAAAACGCATGGAACTGATAATTCCCACATTGCATGAATACTTGATGGAATCATTGATATCTATGCGGCCGTGAACACCCGTACAGTTTATATGCGCATCGGCGATATCGACAGCTCCCGTACAATGGAACATTTCACGCGATCCGGGTTTTGCCGCAAGATACGCAGCGGCGGAAAATATTTTCATTGTTGAACCCGGCTCGAAAGGTTCAGACAGCGTAAAAAAGCTGCGTTCGAATGAAGATGCGGATCGGTAATCGGCAGGATCATATGAAGGATATTTTGCGAAAGAAAGGATCCTTCCTGTTTTCGTTTCAGTGATGATAACCACTCCCTGATGCGCACCGCTCGAATCGACCACCTGTTTGAGTTCCTTCTCGGCGGTGTATTGCATAACCTTGTCGATGGTGAGAATGATTGAATTACCCGCCCGGAAGGAACTGTCTCCCTCAGAACGCACATCGGCTCTGTAAGAAGTGAGGATGTCATCGTATTTATACTCAATCCCCTCCATCCCTTCATTGTCCGGATTTACAAAGCCGACAAGATGCGCGGCAAGCGTACCATGAGGATAGATGCGGATATATTCGCGCTTAAAGTGAATTCCGGGAAGATTGAGGTCGATGACACGGGAAAGCTCATCTTCCGCGAGTTTACGTTTGATCCAGACAAAGCGCTTATTGGTTCTTGCGAGGCGGGACAGCACATACTCTTCGTTCAGGCCCAGGGCAACGGCAAGTTTACCGGCGGTATCCTCCGTCTGTACAATTTCTCCGGGATTAGCGTATAACGAACGGCATTCGACACTCGCGGCGATAATATCACCGCCGCGGTCTTTTATAAACCCCCGGCGTACAAATGAATGCCGATCAGCCGGAGCCGGAATGGAAATTTTCGAAGAGAAATGCAGAGTCCCGAGCTTGACGAGAAGAAAACCTCCCGCTATAGCCACCACGACCCCGAGAGCGAGGATCCTCCTGTTAAACGCTTTCTGGATCATCACTCAACCGGCGGTCTACCGGATCAGGCCGTAGCGCGAAAAATCGAACTCGCGGAGCTGATCTCTGTTGAAATAGAGAAGAAGCGCCTTCGCTTTAATTCTTTCAACGGGGACATATCCGAAATAGCGGCTGTCAAGCGAATGCTCGCGATTATCACCCATTGCGATGACCATCCCCTTGGGAACAACCCCTTCGATCTGTGTCCGGTCATTGAAGCCCGAATAGTTCGAGACACCGTTCGCGTACGGCTCCGCCTGTTTGACTCCGTTGATATACACACTGTTGTCCTTGATATGGAACTCGTCCCCGGCAACCGCGATACACCGTTTAATATAGTCCTTTTCAGTTTCACCGATCGGGGGATTGAATATAATGATATCACCGCGGCGTATTTCACGGGTGATGAACGGAATCTTGATATGTATTTCCTTATCCATCCCAATCATCTTCGGCACGCGAGGTCCGAAGGTGAGTTTTTCAGCGAACAAATGATCATGAACCATCAGCGTCGGGATCATTGACCCTGTCGGAATAAAGAAGTTTCCTACAATGTAATGAATTATATGAACAGCGAGAATCATCGCCATAACGATCGCGTCGCCGAGCTCCCACGCCTTGCGGAGAATTATTGTGCGGGAAGGAACCATATCGGTGAACAGAAGGAGAAGCTCTTTGCGTTTTTCACGCGGCAGTATGGAAATGGGAAAAACGTGAAATCCGTCCTTCTCCCTGATGATGAGATCGCCCAAGGGGGAATGCTCAAGATGAGTTATTGACATGCCCGGTATATCTACGGTATTACCGTTTGAAGTATATGTTATTCCTTTACGATGCACGGTAATCGATACCTTGCCGAGTGTTTTATACCGGTATACCGCCGCGGCGAAACGGACGAGCATGCCCGCGCAGATCAATCCGCCGATTGCGTAAATTACAGGTGAATGGGGAGAAAGGAACGGGGTTGCGACAGCAAGAAACAGCGTCGCATACACCATAAATAGTATGAACAGAAATTTTTTAGCAAGCGAACTGAATCCCTTCGTACCGGATGGAGTTTCGAAAGATACGTTTTCCACCATATTTTCGTTAAACTTTACATATTGGAGCATTTTTTCCTCGATTAACGGAGTTTTACGGGTAATTCCACGATAAACTGACCCTTCTCCCTGATATCACCGAATAAGACAGTGGCGGGATTAAAAAGTTACCATCTAGACCCATAAAACAATTGCATAAATAGAGGCCATTATCTATTATAGCTCAAATTCACTGTCTACTCTTTTTTACGCAAAATACTTTATGGATAAACTTACAGAGGCATTAGATACACTTTCAGCGACTGATCTTTCTCAGATAAGATCGATCGCTGGCGTCCCGCCTTCAACGGGCAAGCAGGCGATTCTCCGGTCTCTGTTATCATACGGAGGAATTGATCGTCTGCTCTCAAGTCTCTCCGCCGGCGAGCTTGCGATTCTCTATGAATTATGGAGATCCAAAAGCGGCCTCACCTACAGCGAACTGTCACGTGAACTTTCAACAGACGCCGATGACATCGAAAAAATGGCTCAGCAGCTCACAAACAAACTTCTTGTATACATCCTGAAAAACAGAAAACATCTGAACAATCGTCTCGATAAAATGTATATGTTTGAACCTATGGAAAAGGCTTTCTTCTTCATGAACGACAGGGAAATCTCTCAGCATGCGACGGATATCATAGAGATTCTTTCGTCCAAAGTCCCCGTAAAAAGCGGGCATGATATTCCGAAGAAATTCACCGTGATTACCGACATTCTTTTTGAAGAAGGCGGCTCCGCTCATTACGAAACGCTTTCCGAACGGATCGACCAGCAGGAACTTGACACGCTCATCACGGAAGGAGTCTCCAAGGAAATAATCATCCTTGCGAACACGACAAGTCATCCATTCGTCACGCTCATACTGCTGCACCCGCATGCCGCGGCCGCTATCAAAGAGAAAAAGGAAATCACTCACAGAGAATGCGTCGACAACAGATTCAATCTGCTCAATAATATTCTCTGCACCTATGATATGGTGACATCAAGAGGACTATATCTCACTCAGCAGCATGATTTCCGTAAAACTGATTTCAAACGCGTAAGCGATATACTCATTCCGCTGTATGATCACAGGATGATGACAATCGACGCGGAAGACTCAGCGCGTTTTGCGCTGCATATTCTGAACAAAATGGGCACGCTTCAGGTCAAAAAAGAGGCGATACATCTGGATCTTTCAGTCATTGAGCGCGAGCTGCTTGATCCGGCGAAATTTCTGAGTAAAGCGCTCAAAAACGCGCTGAAAAAAGGAATAGATGATCCGATTTTCTCATCACCATTTCCGGTCCCTACTCAAGCTGAGATCGACACAATTACGAATATAGTCGGCGAATCTGGCGGAATCGCTCCGCTTCGTCTCAAGAATATCTTCTGCGCAACTGTCATGGTGAAGAATCCGGCCTCGATACGCGCACGCGAAGACCGCAAGGATCATCCTGCGGAACGGTTCATCACCGCGCTTCGTTATGCGATTCTATTCGGGTTGGTTTTGTTCGAAGACGGACAGTATCATGTTACCGGAGACAAAACCAGCTACGAACCTTCGGCGTATATCAATCCGGATTTTACGATACTCATTCCCGCGATGGATATACCGAGAGCGATACTCTACCGCGTACTCGCATGCACGGATCTCGTGAGAAACGATGTGGTTCTGCAATGCAGAATATCAAAAGATTCGATACTTTCAGCGCACAAGCGGAAAATGCATCCTGACAAGATTATCATTGAGCTTGAGGAACACCTGAAAAACGGTATTCCTCAGAACATGATTTTCATGATAAAGGAATGGATAGCGCAGAGCCTCGAAATATCCGTCAAGGAAGTACTCGTCCTCAAGGTGAATCACCCGTCATTCATCGATGATATTCTTTCCGGTTCAATAAAGGACGCGGTTATAGAAAGAATATCACCGCTTCATGCGATAGTGAAACGCGACATGATCGACGAAATCGTGCGCGCCGCGACCAAGCATAACGCGATAATATCGCTGTTCTCTGATTGAACTGTCACGCCTGATTATTATACCTTCATGTAACAAACAGCTCATGAATACCTATTGACCGTCTTTTCTGATCCGCGATGATTCCGCGTAAAGGCGTATGACGGCGTGAACCGGATGTGATATGCCGATCGCGCGGGTAAATCAGGGGTCTGTACGTTGATTATGAAACAGGAACTGTATCATGAAATTTTCGGCTCAATTCTTGAACGCAAAGATCTGATCCCGTATCTTCTGAGAGATTGTCCTGATTACAAAACCGCGATGCGGCAAGCCACCCGGATGATGGCCAACAGAGGATTTGACGCGGACGGATTCACTTTGTCTGAGGGAGAAATCGACCGCGCGCGAATATACGTAACCCGGGCGCTTGAATACTTCCATGGGTGGCTATTCCCTTTTTTACTGAGACAGCTGGTCATGTTAAGACGCAACGGTTCCACTGATATACGCATATACCGTACCGCGGTAAAATCGATTCGCCGAATAGAACGGATAATTTCGGATAATGAATTCTCATCGATCATACACGCTGATCCGAGGCATCTTTTCCTTCTCGCTTCCTCTCACCGCTATCCAGAACTGTTCAAAGGGTATTATGATAAAGAAATAACCGATGATTGGAAACGAACTGGATGCTCGATTCTCAAGATGTGTCATCTTATCAAATCAGTAGAAGAAGACAGTCAGGACATTAACGATTACGCCCGGCTTGGATTCTTTCTTCAGTCGAAAGGAATATCAACATCAAATCTTTTTGACTTCAACTGGAATGATCCGGCACTGATCCCGGAAGACGATTGCGCGAGAAAAGGCTTTGTGAAACTGACACTTTTTTTCGGCAAGATAAGAGAATCTCTGACCTACGATAAAAACCGCGGATGCTATGTATTCAACAGCGGAGACGGAGTACAGGTTGATATTGTCAAAATACTCGCACGGCTTAAAAGCCCTGAAAGCATGTTCACCAAACTCGGGAAAAACATTGAAGGGGAAGCGTTTGATATACGGGATATACTCGCGATATCATTTCTTCTGAAAAGCCGCGATGATTCTCTCATGCTTTTCCACGCGCTGCAAAAACAGGGTGTTATTCTCCAGGAGAACACTTCTTCCGGATCAATAACACAGACACTGTTTGACAGCCCGAAAGATATGCATGGGGCGGTAGAGCGGTTAATGACATTCCTCGGGATCAGCGGAAACAGGGGAACCGCGCCCACCAAACTTGAGATAGAATCTAACGCGGTTGATTTTTTCAACGCGCTCGGATCGCACGCGGGATCAAATAATTTCTCGTCAGGAGAACACCGTAAATTTCAGTGTAAGATCAATTACTCGCTGCCGATTCACATCAATCAGGATACCGAAGATATCCTCGTGCCGGGAACTGAAGAATACAAAAACAGAAGATCCATGCGTCTAATCACGCAACAGCAATCACTTCCCGTAGAATTGAGGATCTCAGATGTGCAGAGCTGGGAAAAATCAGAAAAACGCGGCGATTCTCATCATGACGCGTACAAGTGCAGACAGCTGCTTTCACTGATGAACAGATTGTTCAGCCCCGCATTCAGTTTTCCTGAAGAATCATTCATAACATTACGTGAAGATCAGAATCGTTTATTCAGATAGAGGAAGATTGTAATCCTGATTTTTGAAAATCAGATTAGTCCTCAGTTAGTCTCAAACTGAATCACAGAAGAAATAGTCTTAAAGACGCGAGTAGAGTCTCGCTCGGCTCACATCCTTTCAACCAAGGCTAAGTTGCAACATCACAACAAAGCATTACGAAAAAAACGAGAATGAAAAACCATATCATCATTTTTGAACGAAGACGGTTGATTCTGATATCCGATCAGAATGCGTTATATGCGAAAATTACCCGCCATGGGAAATCATCTTTCCGCATCAGAGTAAAATCCCGCAACGGACTCATGCGTAATACCTACGACGCATCCCCACGGACAAAGACTCCGACACTTTAAAATACCGTGCAAATGTATGGAATAAAACGAACAAAGCTGAACGGCTCCGCAACCGCAGTCGGCACTGGCTATGGAGCCGATCACACGCCGGGACATCATGAAGCGCGGGAATGCCTCATTGTACAGTGAATCTCATCGGTGATGGCAGCCCCGAGAACCGGATCGACCTCGATCGTATCAGTCAGTTTACCCTCGCCCTTGCCAGCATGTTCAAGCTCACGAACGCTTCCGATAATCATATCAACAGACAGATTCGCAGGAATCTTGCCGGCGTTTATGACGAGATCGAAAGATTTAGCGAGATCTCCCCTGACATTGTACGATGTCTCGATAAACGCGGTACGGATAACTTCCCCTTCCTTTACCATAGCTTCAGCTTTAGCCTTGTCGGTTATGCTGTACTGTTTCATTACGTTACTGACGCGTTTCAGAAACGGTGCCTGGATGCGGATATTGAAGACATCATCATAATCATTGAGAACAGAGAACCCGCATCTGCCTACAATCACGATATTACCGTGATGAGCCAGCGCAAGAATCACCTTGTTGAGCATCTGGACAGTATCTCCCTTGCGCTTCCCTTTTTCCGAATCAAAGAGATCCCAGAATTTTTTCGGAGTGTCATACTCCTTGCCGAATTCAATCAGACCGTACTGCGCAAGGATTCTCCCTATCACAACTTTGTCCGCGATATGATACCCCAAGGCATCCGCGATTTTTTTGGTGATATCGGCATCTTCACTGCCGAATTCCCTTGAAATAGTTATGACTGCCATGTCGCACCTCCCGTGCTATTATCTGTAGTGTAAGCCCAGTTGATTATAATGATATAACGTTTGGATGGGAAATCAAGATAATAATATGGATTGAATTTTGAGGAGAGGTGCTTTGTTATATGCTTGTCCAGGATCTAAAATTGGATTGTTGACTCAAATAGTCATCTAACATTAACTATTTCTGGAACAGATTTTAGTCAATTGTTCTGTGTATAAATCAATGAACGCGACTGCTGGATTTTTCTTTTATAAATATTTTTTGATATAGGATTTGGAGACATTCAATTGCCGTATCACTCCATCCAAATTATGGGAGTTCTCTAGTAGAGTTACAAATTGCCGCGTTCACAGCAGTATTGTCGCTCCAAATTAAATTCGCACTTCTGTGCATAATGAATCTCAACCGTTTCAGAAATCAGAATCCTGATTACTATTTGGTGTGTTACTTACAGCTTCCTTCCGAATTATTATCTTTGTCCTCATTTCAGTTTAGACAATATCCTACCAGCGTCTTAAGAGTGTCATCTTATTGTTGGTAACATGTAAATGCTATTGGGTTTTAAGATCATTTCGCATAACGCCTAATTTATTTTTTAATAATTTCCACATTTAAGCTGAACGCTGTTTTATACGCATCAATTCGATTTTTTCGATCAAAAATAGCCTGAATATAATACCACGCACCATCATCAATTTCTGCCACGATCAAACTATATTTTCCCTCCAAACCCTCATGATCCTCACTAGTAAATACACGTTCTTCATAATACAGTTCTTTATTATTCCATTTCACTTTTCGAAACTTTTTAAATCCCTGCTTATACTCTTCCCCAATAGCACACTTAAGTTCAAACCAATAATCATTTGAAATATTTTTAATAAATCCAATATCCTTTACTACTTGATACTTTCCTTTAGGGATTTTATATGATATTTTGGCTATTGAATATCGTAACTCATCTTCTGTATACATATCAACAAATAGATTGCCGTAATCATTAAGAATTATGTATTTATTTTTTTCCGAATTTATAGCTTCCTCACTAATGACCTTCACTTTTTCGGTTTTATCAATCAAATTAAAAACAAGCTTATCCTCTGCAAATACAAGTAAAGGTATTAAATTAAAAACCAGAGTTAACACTATTTTCATAAATCCCTCCAGAACTACTTTAGCTCAAGTTGTTTCATTGTTAGCTGTTTTGCATCAATTTTCTTCCCATTAATAAGAATCTGATCATGGATATGCGGACCAGTAGAATGTCCCGTAGTTCCCTGTACTCCAACAACATCACCTCTTTCAACCTTTTGTCCATTTTCTACCCAAAATGCCGGCTTTCTATTACCATTTGCATCAATACCCATAGCAATATGAGCAATAATATTTTGCACTTTATCTTTACCGTTATTTATAGTTTTGTTGATAATCACATAATTACCTAATCCATTATCATTATCAGGAACAGTCGTGACTATTCCATCAATTGAACTTCTCGCTAAATTGTCACGCGAAACAATATCTGTTGCTCCATGCAATTTCGCAATTATCCTCTTCATATCAATTGTTCGATGTGAATAATCACTGGTACGATCACCACCCAATCCGCCATTATCGAATTGTTCCGAAACGATGTTGGCTGATTCATACATTTCGTCTTGACCGTGACCGGTTTTGGCATTCATTCTGCCGAGATTCATCATTATCTTACTGCAATCAACCACCAGTTTCGCCTGCTGCCGTTTCATGTTATCACTTAGCAAATTTTTATTTTTCACAATTTCCTTCTGAATTCTGTCCTCAACAATATTCGCATTCGGATTCAACGGTGCCGCACGTAACGGTCGTCCTTCTTTTTCTATGTTTCTTTCATTCCTTAATAAAAGTTGTGAAAATACCGATAGCCCATCTTCTCCCGTATGCCCCGTCGGATCCTTATATGCAATCGGATTCCCTCTACAATACGCAAACCGGTTCCATCCTTGGGTATCGTATTCACCGTCAATAACGTTATCCGCCGTTACAAACCGGCATATCTCGGGGTCATAGTAGCGCGCGTTGTAAAAGTAAAAATTAGTCTCAGCATCGAGTTCCTGCGAATTGAACTTCGGCCTGTTGCGGGATTCACCTTCCTGAATCCAGGTTTCTCCGTACGGGAGATACTCGGTGCGCGTTACCACCTTACCCGCGTCATCTGTCACAACACTAACACTGTCAATCTGGTCTGTCAAATAGTATTGGCACTCTCCGTTAGGGAGACTTGCGGCGATACGGATTCCGTTAAGATATATGTTATTACATGCGTACGCCGTGTTCGGAATATCGTTCCCGTGCGAGTCCTTCTGCGTCTCCATCGCGAAATACATCGACGGGTACAGCACCTCAACTTTCGCTTCAGCTCCGTTTACTATCTCCGCCGCGACCTTTCTCACGCGGAATCCCTGATCGTCGTAATAGTATTCGCCGACAAGTTTCCCCTTGTCGGGATCGGTCACCTTTGTTATTCTGTTCGAGCTGTCGTACTCGATATCCTTGGTGACTTTCTTTGTCTTGTCGGACTGATACATCATATTGCCCGACGCGTCGTAATCCATCTCAAAACGGTTTCCGCTCTTGCTTGATCCTATCGCCTTTACCGCGTGATTCGCATATGAATAACTCCAGCGGTCATCCACGGTGTTCGACGCCGTGTCATACATCGTCTTCGCGGTCATATTCCCGTTGAGTGAATAGCTGTATCCGTGATGAAACTTTTTCGCCCTTGCCGCGTCAGATCCCTGAAGATATGACCCGTTGGCGTCCGCCAGACGGTTGAGTCCGTCGTACGAGTATTCATAGCGTACGTTACGCGCCGCGTCGCCCGTCCCGAATGAATCTTCCTTGCTCTTCACCGAGTTATCTATTCTGAAGTCGTACTTCACGTCCTGTAGTATCTCGCTTCCTTTCTTCGTCACAAGGCGCGCAAGCCTTCCGCGGATGTCGTAGTCGTAGGTGGTTATCGTATCGTTCCCGCGCACGATCGACTCCATCTGCCCGAACTCGTTATACGTGACGTTCTCCACCACATCCTTGTTCCGGAATATACCCTGCGTGATACGTATTCCAGTGACCCCGTACGCGCAGTAACTGTACTCCGTGGTTATCCGTTTCTGCGTCACCGGATCAAGCGGATACTGTATGGTTCTGGTTCTGTTGAGGAGGTCGTAGGTGAAGTCCGTTTCAAAGACGGTGCCCACCCCTTTTATCTCACGCTCCTCGTGTTTCACTCGTCCCGCTTTATCATATGTGAGACGCTTCACCTGCGCGGGATCATCAAGCGCGGTGAGTTTACCTTTCGCGTTCTCTCCGCTGTCATATACATACGTCACCTTCCCTTCTGTACCGGGAAGAGTTTTCGTGACGAGGCGTCCCAGTGCGTCGTAGGCATACCGTGTGACCCTGTTCTGCGCGTCGGTTCTAGCGGCCACATCGCCGAAACCGTTGTACGCCGCGCATGAATATCCCAGATCGGGGTCGGACGTTTCAATTAATTGACCAAATCCGTCATACTTCCATTGCGCGACATTATTACCGCCCGTGTCTTTGGCTCCCGGCGCAAACAGTGATCCATTGATTGATACATTCATCGCCGTTGCGTTAAGATCCATCTTCTTCACGCGATTTCCCGCTTCATCGTACGCGAAGCCCATCTTCGCCGTGATCTCACCCGATGAGCCGTCACCGACGCCCGAATCCTCAACATAGAGCACAAGCCCGCGCGCATTCGTCACCGTGCGCTTCGTCCGCCCGATCGAATGGGTTACCGTCGTTTCCCACGGATCATTATATGTATACGCCGTATAGGTCGGGGATTCTCCGCTCTTCGCCGGCGGAAGCGTCACCCGCGCGATACGTCCGCTCTCGTTATATTCGCTTACCGTTGGATTCAACTCCGCCGGTTCACTGTACTCATCAATATCACTGCCGTTCGCCCACTGCGTCTGACCGGTACGAATCACCCGTCCCATCGCGTCATACGAGACGAGTCCGCTTTTCGCGTACTTCTTCCCGCTCTCATCCGTCGCGCTCCACACCGAATGAAGCGTGCACCCCAATCCATCGGCGAATACGCGCGTCTCCTTCTCATCACCGTCTCCCGTGTACTGCGTCACTTTCGCGGAGATCGGAACTCCAGACGCCGGAGGATTATGATCCGATCCGCCGTCATAGTATTCGTACTCGGCAAGCGTCTCGGTTCCCGCGTCGGTATCAAGCCGCTGTTTCACCAGCCGCCCGTACGAATCGAAATCGTAATACACGCTCCATCCGTTCGGATCGGTCTTCTTCTGCGCCGCGCCGAACGCCGACGCGTAGTTTATCTCATATGTTGTCCACAGCGTGATGCCGCCCACCGCCCGCGTCGCAACCGCATACTGGTGAAGCACGTCATCAAAATCGGTTTCGCTTATCCGGTACGGCGAATCGCTCTCATTCACCGTGCGCGTGCGATTTCCATATGCGTCATACTCATACCGCATCACGCGGTCTTTCGGTTTCGCAAGTCCGGATCCCGTATACCGCGCGGTCTCACGCGTCATATTCCCGTGCGTGTCATATTGGTAATCAGTGCGCACCTCATGCGCGGTACCGGCGAAATCTTTCTTATACACAAGACGCGTTTCGTTCGTCGATTCATCGTACGAGAACTCGCTATAAGATGAATTAGTCACCGCCCCATGTACGCCGTCCGCGTAATGGTCGGTCACGCTCTCCGTCTTTGACTCCAGCTCGTATTTCCCAGGCGCGAGGACTATGTGTGATTCGCGCGTCTCTGTCAGAACCCCGCTTTTATATTTCAGCACTTTTGTCGGCTCAACCAGATAACTCGGACTCTGCGCGATATTCTCCGATATCTCATGGATAGTATAGGCGTACTCCGTGCGGGAATATTCTTTATTGTCGCTGCCGATCGTCCGGCTCATCTTTATCGCTCCGGCAAGTGCGCGGTTCTTTCTGAAGTCATCATACGGAATAGTGTTATAGTTATTTATTGTCTTTCCGCCGAGAGCATCACGCACGATAAACTCGCTGAAGCCGAAGTAGTCAGTCTCTTTCGTTCCGGTTATAAACCCCGAGAACGCGTATCCGTGCGCGTACTCATACTGTGTGGACACCCTACGTCCGAACCCGTCATTCACCGTGAGCTTCGTGCAGACCTTGTAATTCATCGGCAGATGCGGAATACCGTCATCACCGGTATTATCGCTCTTCGTCGAATTCGCGTACTCAAACTCATACGTTCCGCCTATCCCGTTTTTCACCTGCGAGATCATATCAGGGACGGTTCCGCTGGTGACCGCGAAATACCATTTCGACTCTTTAAGATGAAAGATCCCTATATCAGTCTTTCCGTCTCCGTTGTAGTCACCCTGAATCCACTGAAACGGATAGACTTTCGTCATGAGATCAGAACGTGTGAAACTTTTTGCGGTAAGTGTGATCGCGTCAAGGGACATCGCTCCTCCCGCGCCGATCACCGCTGACTTCGCGTCTCCATCACGGTAGACGACCGGATTGCCGTATATGTCATATCCGTTATTGAATGTGATGTTCGCCACCTGAGCGACGTATTCACTGACCGATGAACCTAACGTTATTTTATGGAACACATACCCGTTCCCGGAAGCGGCCGCGTATGTAATACCGTTTTGATCAGCGTGGTAATCCAACTCGTTTGTCGACGGCGCGATTGATGCGGTTGTTCCCGAAAGCCGCGTAAAGGTAATCTGGTTTCCATTCACCGTTCCCTTATACCACACGGGACTTGATCCGCTCTGATCGGCAAGGATCAACGATGCGGCCGTGTCAGTGCCGAATGTTCCGTGAATGACGCGGACAGTATTCCGTCTTTCGGAGAGGTTCGCGAAATAATCCTCCGTGAGAATAGACGACGAGCTGAACGACAGCGCATTCACCGCCGTACCGCTCACACGGCTGAATATTCCAGTCGCGTCATTGAGCGCCAGAAGAGAAGACACGCCTCCCACGAAAAAGTCCACCGCATAGATTGACTCCGATACGGAAAACGGCAGCGACGCATTCGAGAATTCCGCGATCCGCATCTTTCCCGACGGATCAAGCGCGCTGAACGTATGCATGTCGCCGTTTTTCCCGTACACGAGAAGGGAATCGGTCGCACCGCGGAATTTTCCCGCTCGCCCCTTATTGAGCACGGTGAGCGAATCAAGATCGGTGCCGTATAACGAACTTACTTCAACCGGATTTGCTCCTTCATTCTGCTGATAGTATTTCTTCGTGTCTTTGTCAAAGATGAGAATCGAGAGCGTGCTTGAGTTCGAGAAGAACCCTGGATACGCGCGTTCCCCCTTCCCTCTATGCCAGTTTCCATTGTACGCGTACTCCGCCGCATATGACGCGCTGCCCGATGAAAGCACGGTATGTGCTTTTGAGATTTCCACTTCATCAAGCGGAAGCGGTGTAGCGAGCACTCGTGACTCGTCGGGACCATAGCTCAGGTTATTATATATGCGGTATCTGAATCCGCTTTTGCTCGCTTCTCCGATCCAGAAATTCCCGTCAGTCTTCGAGTAGAATCCCACATCGGTTTTTCCGTCGCCGTTGAAATCTCCCTGCAGCCATCGCGTGATATCATTCGCGCGGATATTACCCGGCATGCGGGACCATATTTTAAAGGTTATTGTCCCTTCATCTGTCTCACCGATAATCCATTCCCCGGTTGATCGGTTAAAGAGCAGAAAATCAGAAAACCCGTCGCCGTTGAAGTCTCCGCAGAAGCGTTCGTTCGCGAACAGCGCTGACTCCGGTGCGCTGAATGTCCGGTATAATTTCCATGTGATACTGAATGACGAACCGTTGCGATAGTTCGATCCCACAAACCATTTTCCCGTACGCGCATCGTAGATCGTGATATCGGTTCGTCCGTCACCGTTGTAATCTCCCGAAAAGAACTGCACCTTATCCCGGTCAAGTCCGTATGGTGAGGTATCAAAGGTGGAAGGAGAATCAAGATTGCCGTTAGGCGAGTAATCAGATCTGAACAGATTCTTTAAATGCGTGGAAACGATACGGAACGAAAACGATCCGCCCGTATTACACATCAGCGTCCAGCTTCCGTCTTTCTCATTATACAGAAGCGCATCCGAAAGTCCGTTCCCATCGTAGTCACCGGTGAACCATTCGCATGCGAAGATGTCGCCCAGCGCGTTAGGAAGCTTTCCGTAATTCCTGAACTGGAGCACTTTCCCGTCATGCTCGGCGATGACAAACTCCCTGGTTGCCGGAAGATACATCGCGGCATCACTTCTTCCGTCGCCATTGTAATCCCCGGTTACATTACCTTTGAAGAATTGGATTTTTTCCGCTGAATCGTATCCCTTGAATTTATTGCCGTATATGCGGAACGAATATCCGCCGTTGCGGGTTCCCTCCGCGCCCTTCCAGTCTCCGGTCGCGGGGTTGAACAGCACCATATCCGAGATACCGTCACCGTTAAAATCACCCTCGAAATATTTCGTGGTATCGGGATCTATCTCGGTATCGGACGCCCATTGATTGGGTATAATCTGCCATGATAGAATATGCACCGATTTCTGATATATGAATTCAGGCTTAGTGGTATGCTTTGTCGAATCCACGCTCGCGAGCAATGGCCGTTCTGATTCCTCCGATGTCTTGTATTCCATCGTATAACGCCAGAGTTCGCGTTCCGATCCGATGAACTTTGACGGGTCGTCCCAGCCGACTACAATCGAATCGAGAATCCGGTTCATTCTCATAATGAATCCCGCGCTCTTTGAAACATATGAATCATCGCGGTTCTTGTAATTAAAGCGGACGAACTGGCGTGCGGAAAATCCCGTGTTGTGATTCCCCGTATATCTGATCTCTTTGAGATACAGGATATGATCCGCCGCATAGTCAGACGAGTCGTACGCGGCTGACATGGTATTGCCGTTGAGATCATACGAGCGTGAAAAATTCCAGATATAGGTTTTGTTTATGTTATCGGGACGGTAAATGCGCGCGTCGGTCGTCTCTCCGAGAATGGTCACCGTACCTGATTTGTCGTACACATACCATATGCCGCCGGTCGACGACGACCTGTATTCAAAGCGCGAAAAGTCAGACTCAATCTCACAACGATAGGTTCCTTCCTCGCTTGTCGGCGAACCCGACGTCTTGACAAGTCTCTTGCCGTTAAAGGTAAATGTATCCCGATAATCGTACCAGAGTTCGCCGTTCGTGGTGGTGCGCGAAATCACGGCAAGTCCCGACGAGAGGTTCCACCCTATTCCGACAAGCCCGTCGCCGCCGCTTGATGAATACGAAAGACCGACTGACGGGGACAGACCCGCGCGTCCGCCGGGAACTGAAATCGGATAAGACAAATTCACTGTTCCGTAGTTCCCGATCTGCGGCGGCTGAAGATATACCGCTCCGGATAGCGCATCAAGTTTAGGAGAGGTGTCCCCTTCCTTACCGCTCATGTTCGTTGATGACGACAGCGCATCTGATCCCGATGGTTCACCGGGAAAATGTTTGCTGCCGTTTCTGTCACTCAACCCGAAAAACGGCAGATCGGAACACGAAATCGCACTGCAACACAATAGAATTACGATAAATCCGGCATGACGCATGTAGCACCTCCCGATCTTGATACGATCAGGAGACAGAAACATGTAATTTTTTTTGTATCGGATACTTGGTATAACCGCGTTTTTATTCGACTGATGTATTCATCAAAGTCATATATCATTATTTAAACGGAATAAAATATTATGACTCCATCAGCTTTCAACTCCCATCACAATCTCATAAATACCACACACTCGATACCGGTTACGATCAAACGATAAAATTTATTGCGCGGATACGGATAATGTATTAAAATACATCATCTGTTGGATGTTCATATCAAGGCGGCTATTTGATGAACCAGAAATCATTTGCGGCGGGCGACATTATCTTTGATGAAGGACAGACCGGCAGGGTCATGTATATTCTGGTCGAAGGAAATGTTGAAATCTGCAAAAAAACTCTTGAAGGGAAAACTCTTCTGAAAGTCGTGAATCAGAAAAATGAAGTTTTCGGAGAAATGGCATTACTCGATGATCACCCACGCTCCGCAAGCGCGATTGCGGTTTCCCCAACCACTGTATATGAAATCAATGAAACGAATTTTGAACATCTTATAAAAACAAACGGCAACTTCGCATATAAAGTAATTCAGATACTGTCTGAGCGTATCCGCAACTCAAACATTCAGATCGGTGATCTTTCGGAGGGGGACAACAAGGAGCGTATTCAACGTGCGATGGTCGACTACGCACGTCAATACGGAGAGACAATTTACAACGGAGGCATCAAAGTCAATGTATCTGAAATGGTTTCATGGATCAACAGCCATCTCGGTGCAGCAGTGAAAGATCTGGAAAACCTGATAATGAAGTTGATCAAACTTGAAATCACGCCTCTGGCCGCATCAGATCAGGAATCAATCATTCTTAGTCCTGCATTTTTATCTTCAAACGAAAGAAGGAAAGCAGGTTCACCACAAATTGATTCGTGAATACATAAAGCCTTTCCCGCTTTTTAACATCACTCATTTAATACGTTCAACAACTTTCGTGAAATGATTTCATATTCATGTTCATTTTTCTGATGCGAATCCATTGTCAACCCAACCGGAAAACGCCTGCATATCATAGAGAGTACTGAATCCAAGACCTTTCATAATGACAACGGCTTTACCCGAACGGTTTCCTGAACGACAGTATACCACATATGCTTTACGTTTATCCAGCTTCATCAACTGAGCCTGAAAGTCTTCGGCATGAAAATTGATATTTACCGCACCGGGAATATGTCCTGACGCAAATTCTTCAGGAGTACGCACATCAATAATACCCGCGCCTTTCGCGATTATTGATTTTGCCTCCATAGGACTTATCACTCTGGAAGTTCCCGCGTACACGTTATTCGAAATATTCATTATGATCACCGAACAAAATATAGAAACAAATACTGCTATCTTCGCACGCATGTTTATCATTTTATATCCCTTTTCCTTCAAATAGAATCTTCATAACCTTCATTTCTAATACTTCTTTCACTTTATATAATACTGTATTAAATGAAAAAAATCAATATCCGTACATTCATAGCGGCGTTACTCCGCATACATACAGTGCAGCATTATCCACCCGAAACTCAATATTATAATTCCAGAATTCAAAACCGTACACTCTTTCCGGGTCATTCTGATAAGGCGGACGAGGATCGTTCGCGAGCACACCGATAAGAGCTTCTCTCCTCTCTTCCGGAAACCGAACAAGCAATTCATCGGGAAATGTGACCTTGAGAAGACAAATCGGATCTGAATCCGCAAAGCCGCCTACAGCGTCAGGATGACTATCTGTATACGGAAGATATGGCTTGATGTCGAAGATCGGGGTATTATCCATCAAGTCGGCTCCCGACACATACAGAACTGTTCCAAGGCCGGGGTCATCTTGAATACGCATAAGTCTCACGGAAGACAATCCGATTGGATTCGGACGAAACGGGGAACGAGTGGCAAACACTCCCATTCTTGTACTGCCTCCCAACCGGGGAGGACGCACCGTGGGAGACCATGTGTCACGCTCCGTCTCAGAAAACTTCCAGATAATCCAGACATGAGAGAATCCATTCAACCCGCGTAACGAATCAGGATTCCGGTATTCCGGTTCAAACACTATCATCCCCTCTAACTCATCTACAATACCGCTTTGGCGGGGAATTCCGAATTTAGATGAGAAATCCGTATGAATTCTGGCAATTATTTTCATAAAGAACCCATCCTGTTGCGGTTATTGTCTGCATAGACTAAGAGCAGGTATAACCGATCCGGCGATTTAAGCAGTGTGTGATACAATTATTTCATTACTCGAATTGAAAAAGTATTTTATCTGGAACTGTGCAGAAAAACCTTACATTCCCACCAAGACAGTTCGATTTTACAACAAATAGAATAAATTACGCGGTACAGATTCAACAGAGTATTACAAGCTGTAACTCGTCTAATACATGTTAATCCATTCATAAATATGCGGATCTCTTTGTAAACCGATCTACTCGATATCACAAACCTGATGCCTGATTAATAGAATCACATAACGTTTATATTGAAATCGAAAACATATCCGGTTAAAAACCATCAATTCGGGCAGCCGGCTACTCATTCCCCTTGAGCTTAGAATTAATACATCCGACCAGCGCATTAATCTCATCCGCATGTTCGAATAACTTTGGATCATTATCTGCGTTTATCCTCACTTTATCCAGTAGTTTCTTTATCGCAATCAATTCATTTCTTTCATGTATTCTGTCTTCTTCAATAATTTTCTGGATATGATGGAAACGATACTCACGAAAACAAACCCTGGAATAGAATTCCGCTCCATACATTTTAATGGTTTTTTCAAGGGGATTTTTATTACAGTAAGCGGCAAAATCGTCATACTGAGGAGAATCCTTGATGCGAGCCTCACCTTGTACCGAATCACCTTTTTTATCTTCGTGTTTGACAACCGCATGGTCAGTCTTTCCCTCAACAGTATGTTCAGCATGTCCGTTTCTTGACTTAATAAATTCTGATAACGGAGGACTCTGAAGCAGCAGTTCATTCAGATGTTTGTGCGCGTTCCCATCCGAATAATCAAAAATATTTCGCTCAAGAATTGATTTGTAGTGAGGCAAAGTCATTACGATGTTCACGGCGATACCAAGCGGTTTCCCGTCATATTCATCTCTCAGCGCGGTATATTCAGACGCGAGCCGATCAGCTGAAACTTTTTTCCCTGTTTCGTCAAGGTACACTTTTTCAAGATACTCATTCTGTCGTTTCGCAAGCTTGGTGATAACATCACCTTTCGTCAGGATGAATGCGCGCGGCGTCGCGTCAGTTTTATCATCACGCACAACGGGAAATGAAAATATCATTTTCGAATTAACGAGTATATCCAAAAGCGTGGTGGTCTTTCCCGGATTGAGATTAAAACGTTTCTCCAATTTGGGATAAAGCGTTGTCGATACGGGCACCACGTCGAGCGCATTCGATGTATTTATATCCTTGATTTCTTCATATACCGCAAGTACAAGCTCTGATAACGATTCATATTCCATGCCAATAATACCCCGAGATCCGTGCAATGGTAAAACTTTCACTACAATACAACTACAACAAGACATCTCACGTCAAATGAATAATGCAAGTATCTGCTTCTAATTAAAATTCACATACACCATGTCGGCAAATTCTATTTTCATATATGGTATATTTTTCAACTTCTCTTTTACTTCAGCTACCTCTTGAGCACGGCTCAATTCAGCCAACTGTTCACGGTACTTCTCATCCTCAATCAATTTACCGACATCCATCATCATCAGTGTCACGCCGTTTTTCGAAGAATTCAAAAATGCCGCATTCGTTTTGGTGATTGTTCCCTCAACCGCAACGGATACCTCCATCCTGAAACCTTTAAACAGCTTTTTCATCATCTCTTCCTGCTTTTTTTCTTCTTCGGTTTTTGATTTATTATTTCCTTCGTCACTTGAGTCTATTGGCGTGCTTGCATTTGAGAATTTCTTCTTTTGGGGCATATGTATTTCAAGCGAATTGTTTTTCCCTTTAGCATATTTGAATGTAATGGCACCTCCCGGTTTTTCATCCTTATCTTCATCCTGTTTATTCAGGCTTTTCGGATTTTCGGTCACCTTCAAATTATTAATATCTTTAAAAGCGTATATGACTTTATATCCCTTGCTTCCATCTTTATTATCAATCGGAATAACATCCCTGAATTCCACGCCAGCACCCATTTTTGCCGCATCTTCAGCCAAACGTTTCCTGTCGCGAATCTCGTTGATAAATTTATTTTTATCTGCAGATTCGGAATCAGCTCCGCTCATGGATGAGATCAATTCCATGATAGTTTGATTGAAAACTATCGTCGTCGAAACCGTACCGCTTCCGTCCTTTTTCACGAAAATTTCCTGCGAATAATCCATACAGGCTACCGTAAAATACAAAAGTGTCGTAATCAACAAAGCACTGATCTTATTCATAAAATCACCCTCTTGTAATAATTTAAACAACCAACACATTTTCCGCCAAGTAATGAAATCGCCTGACTATTATAGGCACTCTGAATAACTGCTTTTTACCTTTGTTTTATAATTAAAGAGCAATTATGTCATTAATGTTTGCCCGCGAGGGCGGTTAATCAAATAGTATTTCAACCCGCCCTTATATCAAAAAACCTTTGAATACGCTTTGCCAATTATCTGATCGATTTTTGTAAATGTATCAACACCTTTTTAATACACCCTCTCGTAATGACACATATTTTGAATATTGCCGATAGACCTTAAAAACGGTTCTAAAGATTCAAGCACCACAGACTCTGAAATCCGATAATCACGACCGTATACGTACCGAGTTTCATTTACCGAGATACTCTCCGTTCCTCCATCTGCCGTCATATACTTTTCCATTTGCCAGCGTTAACTTCCCTATGCCGTTCTTTTGGTCAGCTTCCCAGTTCCCGGCATATTGTTCACCGTCCAAAAAAGTATAGGTACCCTTCCCGCACCTTAAATTGTCTTTCCATTCTCCGGCATATACGGCTCCATTTTTATACAAATATGTGCCATATCCATCACGCATACCATTTTTATGATACCCGTTATACCTTTCACCATTCCTGAATTTGTACACACCATCACCATCCATCTGGTTATTTTTAAACATACCGACAGATGTATCACCATTTGAATACCAAAACGAGCCATGTCCGTTTAACATGTCATTTTCAAAATCACCTTTATAATGATCGCCATTATCAAATTTAATAACCCCGTAGCCGCATTTCCTGTCATTTTTAAAGTCACCATCATAGGTATACCCTGCTTCGTCGTTTCCCTCTGGAACAAAAATCATTATACCGTATCCGTCTGATTTGTCATCTTTGAATGAGCCCGTATATACCGAACCCTTCTCCCATGTATATTTTCCCTTACCGCATCTTTTCCCGGATTTAAATTCTCCCTCATATACATCTTTGTTGGCAAAATGCAGTATTCCTTTTCCATTTATCAGATCATCTTTAAATTCGCCCTTGTACACATCTCCATTCGGAAACACATATTTCCCTTTCCCCACTATCTTCCCGTCTTTCATATCTCCTTCATACTTTCCGCCGGAAGCACCGATGCGGACGCCGTCACCGCTTACACGTTTTTTCTTATTAAAAAAACCGGCACCGACGTTATCCGGAAACACAATGATCAAACTGAAGACGAGTAATGGAAATAAATATTTCAACATACCATTCAAACTCAGATCTCCCATATTCTGTTACAACAATAGCTCTGATTCTTTACCGAATCGTTATACCCAAGTCCAAATAATTCAATTCATTTTTTATACGTTAGGATATGACTACTGTTCCCTCTCGCACATTTGAATTCGGCATTCATACATCGAGATAATTCCGAATCAGCAAGCCGGAACATTCAATACCGAAAGAACACGCACGACGACTTCAGACATGACCGATATCCATTTAAATATTTATCGCGAAAGATATTTATATGGTCAACACAAACATCAACAACAATACACACTCCACACGTTTTACAACAGCAGTATCATTCAGGACTGTACTATCATTCACCTGAGCATCCAATCATAATCAACTCTTGTATCCGCATCATACTGAACGCATGTAATGATTTTCACCATATAATAAATAACCGGCACGAACCTCGTGCCGGTTATTTAAACAGCTGTCCTGAAACAGGAAACTGCGCCCACGTGAAATCCACATAAAGGATTATCACGGAACTCATTTTGAGGTTTAGAAACGCCCTTACTTCGTGAGGTAATGAGATAGATCCGCCGCGATTTTGCCTATCGCATGATCCAGATAGGCATCGTCAGAAATACGTTTTCGGTATTCCTCGATTCTAACATTTCTGTTTGAATCCGACGTCTTCTTTTTTATCTCACGACCCTCCTTGTTCATGAGACTATCCATGCCGTAAACTCCTTAAGGCGTCCTGTTCCTCCGTGAACAGGGATAGGATACCTTATACTTCATTATTGTCGGAGTTTTGCTGTTTTTGATAAGTAAAAGTTTGATCGGGACAAAATTAATATCGAGCAATATCGCTCACCCATATTTTCCGCCCGTTTTCGATACCGAACAGGTCAAACCTGCAGATATATGAGTCATAATCAGGGTGGGTGGCCGCCAGAAAGTGTTCAGCAGCCCTCTTCATGTGCATTTTTTTCTTCTTTGTGATTGAGTAAAGCACGCCGCCATAGACTTCGGAGGAACGGCTTTTGACCTCAACAAATACAAGCAATTTGTCTTTTTTGACAATCAGATCAATTTCAGCAATGCGCGACGCGCGGTAATTCCGTGCGACAGTCTCAAATCCCATCTGTGCGAAAAACTCTTCCGCGCGGTTTTCTCCGTCAATACCCTTTTCGCGGTTACGCGCGTCAGAGAGCATCGTTCATGGTGATTCCCGAATCTTTCTCATCGAGAATCCGGCTTATAAATAACGATTGATCAGTTGCCAGGTTGACAATCACGAGATCACGCACCGTCTGTTTTGATTCAGTCTGTATCATTTTGACAATCGGACGCATCGGTTTCTGGGGATTCGAACCGATCACAAGGCCGATCCCTCCTTTGTTGAGTTCAACAATTGAACCGATTGGATATACCGACATAAGGGAGAGAAACGCCTTGAGAAGCACCGTATCGAACTTGCGTGCGCCTAACCCTATAAGCTGTTTCATTGACTGATAAAAGAACTGTTTCTCTCGATAACTCCGTCCTTCGAGAACAGCTTCATAGTTATCGGCAATCGCCGCGATTCGCGCACCTTCGTCTATTTCCATTCCCTTTAGCCCGCGCGGATATCCGTTTCCGTCATATTGTTCATGGTGCTGAAGCACAACCACACAGCTTTTCTCGGAGAAGTTCCCGAGCTTTTTCATCGCCTGGTATCCGAGGATAGGGTGTGTTTTCACCTGATTAAGTTCATGATCCGAAAGCTGAGTTTGCTTGTGTGTGATATACACAGGAATCTGCGTCATACCCGAATTGATCATGAGCGTACCAAGCGCAAGTTCGACGAGCTTCGGCTTGTTATATTTCATCCGCATGCCGATCAATACCGCGTAATAGGTCGTATTCGCGGCATGGAGCGCCAGAGGGTCCCACTCTTTGTAATCATTATACATGAAAAGAAACGCGTTTCTGTTCTTGTTGAGAATATTGATGATGCCCTCAACCACCCGCTCCAGATCCGATGTGGCGAAAAGCCGGTTAGCACGGATAGAGTTATGCGCTTTAAGCACCGCGTTATATGTATCCAGGTGAACCTTTTCTATCTCTTCACGCATCGCGATGAGCTTGTTGTAATCAGAGAAAATCTGACCGAGGTCGGTCCCGTCATCCTTGATTGCGGAGATTGTGGCCTGAACATCATCAACAGGAAAACCCTCAGAGAGTATTTCCCTGATTCCCCATTTGAGAAGACGCTTTATATCACCGTCACGGATCGCGACATTCGCGCCGACAAGCATATTGTTCTGATCAATATATACCGGCTTTGAAAAGCGCATACCTGGTTTTAATTTATCGACTTGGAACCGGTTCATGAGCGTCCATCCTCCCGGGAAACTATCTTCTCCCTGAAATCAGCGTCTACCCGATAACAGTACGCGAGCACTTCCGCGACAGCGGGAAAGAGTTCTTCAGGAACGTACGCACCTTCTCCCTCATGTACGAGAAGCCTCGCAAGAAGAGGATCCTTATACACAGGAATATCGTTTCCTTCGGCTATTGAAAGCAATTGCTGCACCAGTTCTCCTCTTACGGCCGCGACAATCCGTGGAAGATCATCGTCGACATCGTACCTCAAAGCGGCACCATAGCTGTTTTTATCAAACGGTAACATCGAGCGCCCTTTTACCTGTTTTTTCGGCAAATGCAAGAACTTTTTCATCCCATTCAGATCTTGACATACATACGGCAGTCGCCTTGCCGTAGCGGCTTTCGAGGGATGACACCAATTCATCAAAACGGGAGATAACGATATCGCGAATACTGTCATCACACACAACCGTGACAGACAGATCAGACTCTTTTCGCACAACAAACTCTATAAGTCCGAGATGAGGCGTTTCAATCCTTCCGGCATAGAATTCCGAGGTTTTGACACACTCCGCCTCATAATTTCCGCCTTCATCACCCCATTGAATCAGAAAATCAGCACTGGATGTCACGGCTGACTCCGCATCTGCTATATATACCCCTTCAGGGGTGTTTTCCGACATCTTTTCCGCAGAAAAAAACCCGGTTGAACCGAATAACTTCATCAAATGAGCAGTCTCCCCATCAGAAAGCCCGGAAAGTATGGCTCCGGCCGCGAAGAGCTTGTCCCCATGGAAACCCTTTTTTCTAAGCACATCCAGCATGCCGCAGATATCGTTATGATTACCGGAAACAGGCGTTCCCGATAAAATAATCGCGAGACTGAACGCGCCGGGAATGCGCCCTTTCATCGCCGCGATAAACGCGCGGGTCTTATCAGGAGATAATTCTTTTTCACGGAGAAAAAGGTGTGCGATAAAGTTCAACCCCGCTTTGTTCGATTCGGTTGAATGGAGGGAAAATTCAAGGATTCCGTTCTTCATGTCCGACATAACAAGCGATAGGCGGTCATCTCGGGGCACACCGCCCGTGAAACGGGCATGTACCCTGTTGCCGAGAAGATCTATGACCGCAGTCTCTTTTCCTGTTCGCTCAAGAATCCTCACATCGACATTATCCCCGGGTGACAACCGCATGATCCTGTCATTCCGGGAAAGCGGCCCGGTAATGCGCAGCGATCCCGTTGATATCGCGGGAATAATCGTCATGACATCCGCGCCCCTTCGGGTGATCCCGCCGCGTTGAGCAGCATCGACCGTAATGGTTCATATGTCTTCCGATGAATATCGCTTCCACCGTGGCGGAGAATCGCCTCACGGTGCATTGCGGTGCCATATCCCTTATGCACCGCAAAACCATAGGCGGGATATTTCCCGTCAAGGGACGAAATCATGTCATCACGGGTGACTTTTGCCACAATCGAAGCTGACGCTATCGAAATTGATTTCGAGTCCCCTTTGATGACGGGTATAAAAGGAATATTCAGTTTGAATTTGAAGTTCCCGTCCATTATCACGCAGTCGACAGGAACCTTTGTTTTCAGAAGAAGGCGTTTCACCGCTTCACAGGTTGCCCCGTTCACATTGAGTGCGTCTACTTCAGCGGCGGACATTTCGCAATACTCGGCGGTATATGCGTAAGTGTGTATGACTGACAGGATTTCCCGCCGTTTCCCGCCACTCAGCATTTTCGAGTCATTGATCGCCCGCATCGCGTCTATCACCGGCTTATCAAACATTGAGCAGTCATAGACGCACATTCCGACCAGAAGCGATCCTGCAAGCGCACCCCGCCCCGCCTCGTCAATCCCCGCGATATAACGATGCCCGCGCGCAAAAAGGCCCGCCTCTATTTCAAAGGACGGGCCGTTTATTTTTTCGGATGATTTCAAAACCGTTACTCGGCTTTCGGCTCAGCCTTGGCAGCAGCTTCTTTCTTTTCAGTACTCACGGGAATAACCACGCCGAGTCTTTCACGAAGTTTTGCGGACTTACCTGCGCGCTCGCGGAGGAAGTAGAGTTTCGAACGACGAGTCATACCCTTGCGGATAACCTCAATCTTCGCGATACGCGGTGAACAGAGAGGGAATATTCTTTCCACTCCGACATCATACGATACACGGCGCACGGTGAAAGTCTTTCCGCCGGCTTTGTTGTTTATCGCGATTACGACACCTTCATAAATCTGTACGCGCTCACGGGTACCCTCGACGATCTTATAATGAACCTTGATGGTATCCCCGATTTCGAAATCAAGCGCCCGCTTTACCGGTGCAAGTTCCTGGCCAATTTCCAATACGACGTTCATGCTTTTCTCCTATCGATCTCGTCACAATATCTTTTATACAAATCAGGACGAACCCGTTTCGTTTTCTCAATCCTCTTCGCGTCACGCCACTTACGGATTTCCGCATGGTTGCCGGAAAGAAGAACATCGGGAACTTTAAGTCCCTCAATCTCGTGCGGCCTCGTATAACACGGGTATTCAAGAAGATACCCCTCGAAGCTTTCCTCGTCAAGCGATTCAGCGTTACCCATAAAACCGGGTATATAGCGCGACACAGCGTCAACAATGACCATCGCGGCATACTCACCGCCTGAGAGGACATAATCCCCGATGGATATCTCGCAGTCGACATATTTTTCGCTTACCCGTTCATCAATTCCCTCAAAGCGGCCGCAAATAATGCAGAATTCATCCTTTGAAGAAAACTCCTTTACGAGATCCTGTGTCAAAGGCTTTCCCGACGGAGTAGTAAGCATTGTAAACGCACCGCCCTTCACCTCATCAAGACAACGGAAAAGCGGATCGCTCATCATCACCATCCCGCTCCCTCCGCCGTATGGGGCGTCATCGCAGGACTTATACTTGGCCAACGTGTACTCGCGCAGGTTGACTACGCGGACATCGAGGATTCCGTTATCCCTCGCTCTTCCGATCAGACCGCTTGTCAGCGGCCCTTCAAAGAACTCGGGAAAGAGGGTCACAATCGTAAATTTCACGATTTCAGAACAGCCCCTCAACCGGCGTTATATCAATTCTCCGCTCTTTTACGCGCGAAGTGTCGACCATCTCATCAATGAAGGGGAGAAGATATTCGCTTCCGTCGGAACCGGTTATCTTCAGGATATGCCCGGCTCCCCCTTCAATCACGTCAGAAACCTTTCCGAATAATTCATCGTTAAGGTATACTGCCGTCTCAATCAGATCATAGTAATAAAACTCATCGTCGGAAAGTTCAGATCTGCTTTTTTCCGCGTCTTCAAGGGTGATGTATACATCTGAACCGGCGATCTTTTCAGCTGATGCTATGTCATCAATACCGGATAACTCAGCTATCGCAATCCTTCCCTTGTGTCTCTCAAAATACTGAATCGTATATTCGCTGAAAACTTCATTGCTCTTGAGAAAAACTCTGTTCCCCTCAGAAAAACGGCTTTCAACATCTGTTATCACTGCGATTTTGAGGCTGCCCTTAAGTCCGTGAGGACCGGATATATGTCCGATCCTGATATACTCATCATTCTTCAATCGAGTATTTCCAGGACAACCTTGCGCCCGCTCTTGGTTGCCGCGGCGCTGTTCAATGTACGAATCGCACGAGCGATCCGCCCATGCTTGCCGATTACCTTGCCCACGTCATCTTTGGCGACGCGGAGTTCTATAATTGTCGACTTTTCGCCGTCAATTTCACGTATTTCAACGCTCTCCGGAGAATCGACGAGCGCTTTTACGATATATTCGACAAGATCCTTGTTCGCCATTCTTTAACCACCGTTGCGCGATTATTTCGCGCTGATATGCTTAGTCCACACACCGCATTTTTTGAGCAGCTGCTGAACTGTAAGTGTCGGCTGAGCGCCCTTTTTGAGCCAGTCGAGAACACGGTCTTCTTTAACAGTAAACGAGCCCTCTTTTGTTACAGGCTGGTACTGTCCAACATTTTCAACTACCGCACCATCACGTTTCTTTCTTTCATCGACTACAACCACTCTATAAAAAGGACGGTTTTTTGCGCCAACTCTCTGAAGACGGATTTTTAAAGCCACTATATGACCTCCAATGATATTCTTGGATACTAAATGAAAGCATCATTTTTTTGTCAAACAAAAAGAGCATAGACTGACGTTATGTCAGAAATCAGCCACGTCTATCCGGATGACTTTAACCGATTGTTTGTCCCGCATTATCATCACGCGGGCATTTCCGGTTCTCTGAAATACAAACTGCATCGTCTGTTTCGGCTTGAGACGCTGTGAAAACACGACCCTTTTCGGGTTGTAATCATCTATATAAGCCTCATAAAGGCCGGGTTCCTCATCATCAGGAATCTGGAAAATCACCTTCTCATAACCATTGTAAAAATGTTCATCCACCGGATAATAAGCGACTTTAAGTTTTACTGTCTGACCCTTCATCAGAGGAGCGTCTTTTGCGGGATCCTGAGATATGATTTTTCCGCTGTCAGCGGGGAGAGCCGCTTTCACAATTTCCTCATCAATGACAAGCCCCTTGGCCGCAAGCATATCGTAACACAGATCGATCGACTGACCCGTGATATCGGACATTTTCTGCTCACCTTCAAGATTGCCGGCGGAAACAAGGATATTGATCTTGTTCTCCGGCGTGACCTTCTCTCCCGCTTTCGGGCTCTGATCGAGTACAATATTCTCAGCGCTTTTTGTTGATGATATGAACGTGACAACTCCGACACCGAGGGACACGGTACGTTCACCTATATGAAGATTTCTGATCATGTTTTTCGCGATAGGAAGCTCCTTTCCGACAAGAGAGGGAACTTCAAGTGTGAGATTATTGCGGCTCACCGTAAGCTTGATACGATCGCCTTCAGCGACTACCGAACCGGCTTCCGGATATTGTGCGAGAATCACACCGTCTTCCACATCGAAGGTATCATAGAACTTGATGACAGGATTCATATCCTTGCGGGAAAGCATGCCGTACACGGTCGTGAATTTCTTTCCGGTGACATCCGGTACACGAACCTCTCCTTCTGGCTTGGTGAGGATCATGAGAATGATCGACGATATCACGAGAAACAGCGTGATATACACGAACATGAGAATAAATACCTTTCTGTTCTCCGACACAAACTTCTTTGTCGCGAGATATCTCTCACGGAGCTTCAGTTTTTCAGCAAAGGATACTTTCGCGCCCGTCGGTTTTTCTTCTGACATATATAATTACTTCCTGTTAAAAATACTTCGCTTGCAAGCCGCAATCGCGGATTTCACAAGGGAAAATCGGACATCCCGCCGCGTCAAGAGAAAATCTCCTAATCAATGCCGTAACGGCGCATCTTCTCATAGAGGACACTGCGTGAAATACCGAGGAGTTTCGACGCTTTGACCTTGTTTCCGCCTGCGACCAGAATGACTTTCCGAAGATGTTCAGCCTCAAACTCTGCCACGGCACTTTCCAGATCGGTCATATTTCCTTCGCGGCTGAGTACCTGTGACTGGTACGGATTGTCGGCATATTCGGGAAGTATCTTCGTAAGCGTTGTCCTGCTTACTGAATTGCCGTTTTCAACGATAACGGCATGCTCTATCAGATGCTCTAGCTCCCTGACATTTCCCTTCCATTCGCGCTGTGACAGAAGAAGAACCGCCTCTTCATCAACTGAACGCACATTCATTTCCTCTGTCGCGTATTTGCGGATAAAGTGGCTCACCAGAAAAGGGATATCGCCGAGCCGTTCACGCAGAGGGGGAACAATTATTTCAATACCTGACAGACGGTAATAAAGGTCTTCACGGAATTCACGCTTTTCGATCGCGTTTCTGAGATTGAGGTTTGTCGCGCTGACAATTCGAACATCTATTTTAATTGAATGAGACATCCCCACAGGTTTAATCTCACGCTCCTGAAGAAAACGAAGCAGCTTCGACTGTGTCTGCATGGTAAGGTTTCCGATCTCATCGAGGAAAACTGTTCCCCCATTGGCTTCTTCAAGTATTCCCTTGCGGTTTTTATCCGCGCCGGTGAAAGCTCCCTTGGAATGCCCGAAAAGTTCTGACTCCATAATCGACTCGGACAGCGTGGAGCAGTCCACCGCGATAAATTGCTTATCGCTCCGAGTACTCTCCTCGTGGATCGCACGGGCAACCAGTTCCTTTCCTGTTCCGCTCTCACCGAGGATCATTATCGATGCGTTTGATCGCGCCACCTGAATAATCTGCGATATCATCCGCTTCATCGGGGCGCTATGTCCAACAATCGCCGCACACCCGTTTTTCCGGATCTGCCCGCGCTTGAGACGTTCATTCTCTCGAACGAGGGTATAAAACTGGAGGTTCTTTTCGATTTTAATGCGGAATTCTTCGGGATTGAACGGTTTTACGACAAAGTCACTCGCGCCCTGCCTGATCGCATGTACTGCGTCATCGATTCCGCCGACACCGGTAATCATAATAACGGGGATTTCGTTGTTAATGGCTCTTATTCTGGAAAGAAACTGGAATCCGTCAATTCCCGGCATCGAAATGTCGGTAATCACCAGATCGTATTCGCCCGACTGAAAGGCATCAACCGCAGCGACACCATCCTTGAACGGATGAAGTGTATGGTCCCCGTTCCGGATGATATCATTAATAAATTCGATGATCGCGGGATTATCATCCGCAAGCAGGATCTGACTCATCTATTTCGCCTTTTAGGTCAGTTTCACCATAATGACAACCCCGGTTCAACTCTTTTTTGAGGATAAGTAACCGTATCGGATAAAATGCACGCAACCCGCAAAAAAAAATCATCCCCGCTTAAGATTTTCCTATCGATCTATCGATATAATTGATACGGGTATCTTTGTCCGTAAGTGGAATAATCAGGAAATACATGGTACGCATACTTCTAACTTCCGATCTTCATCTCGGCGGAAACGGCAGCCAGCCGATCCGGCAGCCGGAGCGACTTCTCACGCTCAAAAAAATCGTCACGCTCGCGAAGAATCACGACCTTCTCCTTATTGCGGGAGATCTCTTTGATTCTCCGGATCCGTCCGCCGATCTGGTCGAAGAAGTTGCCTCGCTTTTCAGCATTCTCAGAAAGAAAGGCATTCATATAGCCATTACGCCGGGAGAAACGGAGTACGTAAACGGAATCATCCCTGATTTTATGAAAAAGATCAACGCGGACATCGTATTCAGCGACGTCGACACCACTCCGTTCATTTATGAGAATGAAGGACAGAAAATTTTTGTGTACGGGTTGCCCCACTCGTCCAGAGAGAACCTGTCCCGACTAGTGAAGATCAGCGAGTCAGGATTCCACATCGGTCTATTCCATACGCTTGTTGACGATACCTCGACATCACCCGAAACGCTTCAGGTGGATGATCTCAAATCGAGGATGCTCGATTTTTACGCGCTCGGCCACAATCATAATTTCAAACTCTACAAATACATGGACACGATTGTCGGAGCGTATCCGGGAAGTCCTGAAGGTTCAGGGTACGGGGAGACCGGCGACCGATATGTTCTTTCTCTCTCTGTCGATAACAATGAACTTACGCAGATCAAGCGCCTCACGGTGAACACCATCAGTATCACGTCAAAGACGGTGAACTGCGAGACAACCGACTGCGAAACGCTGTTTTCAATCCTCTCAGGAATGCGGGACGAAAAATGCTGTGCGGTTATCACTCTCACGGGCAGACGGCCGTATATCATCCCGGACGACAGAATATCGGAGCACCGTTCCGGATTTTATGATATCATCATCATCGACGAAAGCCACCTCTCGCTTTGTTCCCTCGCCGATGAGTATTCATCAGAGAAATCACTCAGAGGAGACTATTTCCGCAGAATATCGGATTCCATTCGCAACGGATCGATTCCCCCCGATACCGACCTGAATTCTCTCGCTGACCTTCTCTCGCATATCGCGAAAGACGACACCATCGGGGAGGAAACGTTATGCGCATTATTGAATGCGTAGCCTCCCGCGGCGGGACATTCAAAAACCGCGAAATCCGCTTCACGCCGGGTCTCAACGTCATATACGGAGCGAATGACTCGGGGAAGACCCTGCTCGCTCAGTCACTGATCGATTTAATTTTCGGAACGTTCGATCATGAGTACACCATTGACACTGACCGCTGGAATGGTCTTTTTCTGTCTACAAAACTGGGACGCGGTGATTTTGAATTATCGATCACACGCAACGCGCTTTCATCCTTCAGTTTTCAGTTCGGCGGGAATGACAACTCAACGGTATTCCTCGGCGATTCATCGAAATTGGTATCGATCGCGGATATCGCTGACACCGCCGACTCAACAGGTATTGAAATAATCCGGCTGATCGGACAGTACCCGCGCGCGCTCTTCGCGCAGACAGGACTTCTCAACTCTCCCCTTCACGGATCAGGTCCTCTTGAATATACCGTTCTCAGAGATTTTTTCACCGGAGCGACTTCGCCGTTTTACCGCAACTTCATCCAGATCGGCGTCAGAGACGGAGAGACAACCGCATTCACCCGTGCGTTCACGGGAGAGATGCTTTCACTTGAAACGGAAATAAAAAGAATAGACAAGGAACTCGAACTTTACGATCTCCGTACAACCCGTACCAGGAAATTAATTGAGGAGAAAGCCGAAACAGAGAAGGAGCTTGCGGAAATCAACGCACGTGACGCGCAGCTCGACAACGCGAAAGAACGGGCGTACGGAATACAGTATCGCGAAAAGGAAACTGAAATCCTCTCCGAGGAAATTGAATACCGCGAATCCGTAATCGCTGCTGAAAAAACGAAAATTGAAAATTATGATAAAGCGAAAGACAAGCTCCTTTCAATCTTTCCCCAATTTTCAAAATTCACCGACGCACAGAAGGATAACCTGTCGAAAATCCAGTCCATCTACCGCAAGATCCGCACCATGCGCGAAAAAACGGACAGACTCAAGGCAGATCTTTCCCGGTTAATAAAGGGATTTGTTTTCAAGGTGGTATTCACGGTAATCGCGGGAAGCGCGGCCGCCGCGGGAATCATACTCTACCCGGGGAAATTCCCTTTCGAATCGCGGATAATTCCCGCATCAATCATCGAAGGGATCACGATCGCGCTGTGTATCATGTTCATTTTTCTCGCACGGCACCGCTCAAAAAATCACTCTTTACACGAAGCGAAGCGCAACCAGGAAAACCTTGACCTCGAACTCTGTGAACTTCTCGCACGTAATCAGGTCGAAATAGATCCGCTCGCGTTCGACAATGCATACGAGTTCCTGCTTCAGTATTTTGAGGAATACGGATTTTTCATCGATCAGGAAGATGATACACGCGAGATCGAACAATCACTCAAGGATGATACATTCTTCAATATTACCGCATCCGAAATCAAAGAAATGATGATCAAGAGGAACGAGCTTTCAAAAGGGATAAGCGGCGACAAGGAACAGCTTGTCAAAGACTTCCCTCATGCGGATCATGACAATCTGATTGAGAGCATACTGACAATTATCGACAAAGAGAAAGATGTAACCCGGCTGACTTCCGAAAGGGCGAACGAGATGCTCTCCCGCCTGACTCTCGAAATAGACTCGGGAAATGTCGACGATCCCGGGATCCGCGATATTCTCGAAAAACGAAAAAAACTTGAGAACCGGCTCCTTTCCCTTTATTCAATGGAAAGAACAATCCGGTATTCCCGATCAGTTCTCCAGGAATGCACCGACAGCCGTGAAAACGCACTTCTCTCGGCCTGCGCGAATGAAGCACTCGCGGTGTTCAACCGACTGTCCTCCAATCAGCATGTTACCGTCATTGACGCGGACGCGTGCAGAAAAGTCATCATGGGAGAATCAGCCGGCTTCAGCCCCTCGATCATCCACATGATGCATCTGGCCGTTAAACTCGCGATCGGTTCGATAATGACGGCCGAAGGCTGCACTGTCCCGCTGATTCTTGACGAACCCATGATGAACATGGATTCATCACGTATAAAAAAATGTATTGAAATTGTGGAAGAGTACGCGGAGATGAGACAGATTGTCATTTTCACGCATGATCGCGATGCGTTCAACAACATTGATCTCATCGAGCTCTGATACAAACGATACGAATGGAAAAAAACGGACAGCTTACATTTTCAGACGATTCTCTCCTCTCCGAGGTGAACGGATCTCTCCTTCTTCTGGAGAGCGGTGATTTCGCGCAAGCGGCCGCTCGTACCGACGTGCTCCTCACCTCTCGAAGCGACTATCCGGGTCTTGCCGAAGCCTTCCGCAGCGCGCGGTACTGGCAGACCCGTATGGAAGAAGCATTCCAGAAAGAGGAAGGGATCGACCGTGCGAACTTTATGATGGATCAGTGGATGGATTTCACGCATTACGCTGAAGACAAAAAAATGATGGAATCATCCGCTTTCGCCGCGGTACGCAAATTCGTTTTTTATACCGCCGCGGAACATTTTAAAATAGCATTCCACCTCAATCAGGCGGAAAAATTCGGAAACCTTCTCAACCTCGGAATATGCTTCATGAATCTCGGCGAATTCCGCAATGCGCTGGATACGTTCGAATACGCGCGAAGCTCGATTAAAACTGATGCGAAACTCATATCACTGCTCGCGGAAGCGTATTACCAGACAGGCGATATTCCCAAAAGCATGCTCAACTTCCGAGAAGCGTTTTTCATCGATCCCACATCAATCGATATGACGATGATACACGCAAAACCGATCGTTGACCTTATCGCGACATCACACGCGTACAAACCGGAGTACCCGGATCCCCGCGAATGGGTAAGCGTTATCGGGCACATAACCGACATCTTCTACGTCAAACGGCAAATCAATATGCAGCAGCTTGATTCGCTGAGAAAAGAAGTGTATAATCTTGAACGCAGTTATCAGGCGCTAAAAAAAGAAATCCGCGCCATTTCGGGAATAACTCCCCGGCTTATCTCTCGCTATCTCTGGCTGTTCGACTACTACTCCTACCAGAGTTACAACTTTGAAAATTCAAGCCAGATCAGAAACCGTCTTATGGAACTTGATAAAGATCTGTTTCTTGACTATTTCAAAAACCTGAAAAAATAGATCCTCTCCATTTCTCATTTTTTCCGCTTTTTATTCTTCCTAATGTAAAAAACTTGATTAATATGGTATGATTTCCGTCCATGCTAATGCACGGATGAAATTGTGTTCCCAATATTTAATGCTGCGCTGCGGGCGTATTTGTCTGAATGGTCTTGAACCGTATTCTACCCGCTCAGTTTTGTTTTCCCAGGGGGAGATTTAATGGTAAAAAAAGAATCGCTTGAGCGCTGGACTATTGAGGACGCAGCTGAGCTTTATGGAATCAGAAACTGGGGCGCGGGGTATTTCGATATCTCGGCTGAAGGGGACGTGACGTACTGCCCCGATCACAAAGGATGCAAGCCGGGAATTTCCCTCACAGAACTCATCTCCGGCATCAAAGGACGCGGATTGGGCATGCCCGTTCTTCTGCGTATAGGGAATATTCTTGATTCACAGATATCTCTCCTCCACGAATCATTTCGCGCGGCGATCTCGCGTTTCTCATACAAAGGTTCATATCGCGGAGTATATCCCATAAAAGTAAACCAGCAGCAGCAGGTACTCGAGGAAGTGACTGAGTTCGGCATGCGCTATCATCACGGACTCGAAGCGGGCAGCAAGGCCGAACTTATCGCCGCAATATCCATGCTCCGCGATCCTGAAGCATGTCTTATCTGCAACGGCTACAAAGATGAGGAATTTATCGACCTTGCGCTGTACGCCATCAAAATGGGCTATCGCTGTTTTATCGTCCTCGAAATGCCTGGAGAGCTCGATCTCCTTCTTGAACGCAGTGAACGCCTCGGCATCAAACCGAATATCGGCGTACGCACAAAGCTCTCGTCCAAAGCGGGCGGACACTGGACCGAATCAGGCGGCGACCGAAGTATATTCGGACTCACCATCACGGAACTCTGCGACGTGGTCGACAAACTCAAGAGCCGCGACATGATTGACTGTCTCAAGCTGTTGCACTTCCATCTCGGATCACAGGTTCCGAATATCCGCGACATACGTACCGCAATCACTGAAGCGTGCCGCGTATATTGCGGGCTCGTGAAAGAAGGCGCGGCGATGGGATACATTGACCTCGGCGGCGGACTTGCCGTCGATTACGACGGAAGCCAGACAAATTTTGTCAACAGCCGCAACTATACGCTCGACGAATACTGCGCCGATATTATTGAGACTGTCATGTTCACCGCTGATGAAAACGGTATTGAACATCCTGTGGTCATCACCGAATCAGGACGAGCGACAGTCGCGTATTACTCAGTGTTATTATTCAACGTTCTTGATGTAAGCCGTTTTGAAACACGTCCTATTCCTGACTCGCTCCCCGAAGGAACAAACGAAAACATCGTCAACCTTCTTGATGCGTACAAATCGCTCAACCTCAAGAACCTCCGTGAGTGTTATAACGACGCGATATTCTACCGTGATGAGGTTCGTCAGCTCTTTAAACACGGCGACATCTCTCTCCGCGAACGCGCGATGGCTGAGAATATTTTCTGGCTTATCATGGTGAATGTTGAGAAGAACCTTCAGTATCTCAAAAACGTTCCGGGCGATTTCGACGGACTCGACGCGGCGCTAGCCGATACGTATTACAGCAATTTCAGTGTCTTCCAATCACTCCCTGATTCATGGGCGATCGGACACATATTTCCCATAATGCCGATTCATCGTCTCAATGAACAGCCTACGCGGCAGGCGATCATCGCGGACATCACCTGTGACTGCGACGGCAAGATCGACAAGTTTATCGACCCGCATAACGTGCGGAACACACTTCCCGTTCATGAGCTCAGGAACGACGAGGAATACTACCTCGGCGCGTTCCTCGTGGGCGCGTACCAGGAAACGCTCGGCGATCTCCACAACCTGCTCGGCGATACAAATGTCGTTACAATCCGTGTTGATGAAAACGGAAATCACTTCTTTGTAGGCGAACTTGAGGGAGACTCCGTGGCGGATGTGCTGTCGTATGTTGAGTACGATATCAAATCCATGAAGATCCGTCTCCGTGAAAACGCGGAAAACGCAGTCCGTTCCGGTATGATCACCGTCAACGACCGAGCGCAGATTCTCCGTGCGTTTGAAGACGGTCTCAACGGATATACCTATTTCGAGCGGTAACCTTTTCCGCTCCGCAATTAAATTATGTTGCACGCTACGCGGGAGGTGTTACGTTCGCCTCTCTTTTCGGCTCACGTATAACAACGAATCTCAATCATTCTCAGGGGAGGAGTGCAAATGGCAAAAGTACTCATCATCGGCGCGGGCGGCGTCGGACAGGTTGTAACGCACAAGTGCGCACAACACAGAGATGTCTTTACAGATATCATGCTTGCGAGCAGAACGAAATCGAAATGCGACAAGATCGCATCGCAGCTGAAAAGCCCTATTGAAACGGCGGCTATCGACGCTGATAATGTTCCGGAACTCGTCGCGCTCATCAATAAATTCAAACCGGATCTCGTGGTAAACGTCGCGCTCCCCTATCAGGATCTGCACATCATGGATGCGTGTCTTGAAACGCGCGTCAACTATCTAGACACCGCAAATTACGAACCTCGTGACGTCGCGAAGTTTGAGTACAAATGGCAGTGGGCATACCAGGAAAAATTCAAAAAAGCCGGAATCATGGCTCTCCTCGGTTCGGGCTTCGATCCCGGTGCGTCAAACATGTTCACCGCATATATGAAGAAACATTATTTTTCAAAAATGAAATATGTCGACATCGTCGATTGCAACGCGGGAAACCACGGAAAACCTTTTGCGACCAACTTCAACCCCGAAATCAACATCAGAGAAATTACTCAGAAAGGACGCTTTTTTGAGAACGGCGAATGGAAAGAAATCGATCCGATGTCTATTCACAAGCTGATCAATTATCCCGAGGTCGGCGATAAGGAAAGCTATCTCCTCTTCCATGAGGAACTCGAGTCGCTTGTGAAACATTTTCCGGATATCGAACGAATCCGTTTCTGGATGACATTCTCTCCCCAGTATATCACGCACCTTCAGGTACTCGAACATGTGGGAATGACACGTATCGATCCGGTGGATTTCAACGGAACAAAGATCATTCCGCTCGAGTTTCTTAAAGCGCTTCTTCCTGAACCCGCGTCTCTCGGTGAAAACTATACCGGGAAAACCTGTATCGGCGTTCAGATCGAAGGTGACGGCAAAGACGGGAAACCGCTCAAAAAGTTTATTTACAATGTCTGCGATCACGCTGAAAGCTACAAAGAAACAGGAACACAGGCGGTGTCATACACCACAGGTGTGCCCGCCATGATCGGCGCGATGCTTATGATCACCAATGTGTGGAAGGGCGAAGGAGTGTTCAATATTGAACAGCTTGATCCGGATCCATTCATGGAAAAAATGAATCTTTACGGACTGCCATGGAAAGAGACAACATTCTGAAACTGAACCTGCAGGGGATTAAAACCCCCTGCTTTATCGTCGACAAAGGACTGATAGAAAAGAACGCACGCATCCTCAAATCAGTGAAAGACGCGACCGGATGCAGGATACTTCTCGCGCAGAAGGGCTTTGCCATGTTCGCGTTATACCCGCTTCTGCGACAGTATCTCGACGGAACATGCGCGAGTTCGCCGCATGAAGCGCGCCTCGGCCGTGAAGAATTCGGCGGCGAAGTCCACGCATTCGCCGCGGGTTACAGCGATGATGATATCGACGAAATCATCACTCTGGCCGATCACATCGTTTTCAATTCGTTCAGCCAGCTCGAACGGTTCCGCGAAAAGATTGAACATGCGCCGCGCCCAATTGACATGGCAATCCGCATCAATCCGGAGCACTCAGAAGGTACGAAAGAAATCTATGATCCGTGCCAGAAACATTCCCGTTTAGGTGTGACCCGCTCTAATTTCGATGAATCAAAACTCAACGGAATCAAAGGACTTCATTTTCATACCTTGTGCGAGCAGAATGCCGAACCCCTTGAACGCACACTCCGCGCGGTCGAAGACAAATTCGGAGATATTATCCGCCGAATGGAGTACGTCAATTTCGGCGGCGGTCATCACATAACGAAAGAAGGATATAACATTCCACTTCTTGTCCGGCTGATCAATGATTTCCAGAATAAATACGGGGTACGTGTCTATCTGGAACCCGGTGAAGCAGTCGCGCTGAATACGGGGTATCTCGTTTCAACGGTACTTGATGTATTCGACAACGGAATGGGAATCGCCATACTCGACACATCCGCGGCGGCTCACATGCCCGACGTGATAGAAATGCCCTACAAGCCGGCGATTCTGGGTGCGGGTGACGGCGGCGAGAAAAAACATACATACCGGCTAGGCGGCATGTCATGTCTCGCGGGAGATATTATCGGAGATTATTCATTCGATTCCCCGCTCACGCCGGGAAGCAAACTGATCTTCACCGATATGGCGCACTACTCAATGGTTAAGACCAATACATTCAATGGATTGAAACTTCCTTCAATAATGACATATGATCCGGACAATAACAAAGCATCGCTGGTTAAAGAATTCGGATATGAGGACTTCAAGGGAAGACTATCATAGGATACGGCAGCTCGGCTCAATAGACGACATTGAATACGAGAACAGTTTGCGAAACAATTAGATAATTCGCGGTACAGATTCAACAGGGCGTTTTACGATTTTACTGTTACGTGCAACACCAGCCCATTCTATAATGCCAAGATTCTTTCGCAAACTGCCCTAAGTAACGAAAAAGCTGTGAACGATTATTATCTGTTCACAGCTTTTTTTAGTTCAATTTCAAATACCAGATCTGAACGACGGTACGGTTGACAATCCTATACGACAGTCAGCCATACAGCTTCCAGATTATTTCGAATACGCATCGATTGTTTTTATAGTGCCATCAGAATTATAGAAAAGTTCAGTGCATTTTATACATCTGAGATGCGTCTTCCCTTCTGACAGTTCACTGTCATGATAGAAAAGATACCATTTACCCTTGAATTCAACGACTGAATGATGATTCGTCCAACCGATCACGGGCTTAAGCAGAACACCTTTATATGTAAACGGCCCGAACGGACTATCGCCTATCGCATAACATATATTATGCGTTTCACCTGTTGAATACGAGAAATAATACTTCCCGTTGTATTTGTGCATCCATGATGCCTCAAAAAACCGTCTTTCCTTGTCGCCCTCAGTCAGGGGTTTTCCAGTTTCATCAAGGACAACCACATCTTTGACCTGACCATCAAACTCCAGCATGTCATTCGTCATACAGGCCACTTTTGAGCAAAGCGCCGGTTCATCAGCGGCAGGTATGTGGTCATACGGGCCTCCTTCAGCATTGAAGGTGCCTGTGCGCCATCTCTGTAGCTGTCCGCCCCACAACCCGCCGAAGTACATATACGCACTCCCGTCATCATCAACAAACACCGCAGGATCTATACTGAAGCTGCCCTTTATGGCATTCTCCTGAGCTTTGAAAGGACCGCCGGGAGTAGTACTCACAGCCACTCCGATCCTGAAAATATCATTCTTATCTTTCATTGGAAAGTACAGATAGTATTTCCCGTTTTTATTGGCGGCATCCGGAGCCCAAAGCTGTCGGCCCGCCCACGGAACGTCTCGTATATCAAGGGCGACTCCATGATCAGTAACCTGTCCGTCGATTTCATCCATCGAGAACACATGAAAGTCTTTCATGTCAAAATGATCACCGAAGTCATTTTCGGGAACACTTGACTCGATATCATGAGAAGGATAGATGAATATTTTACCGTCAAACACGTGGGCCGATGGATCAGCCGTATAGATATGTTTCACAAGCGGTTGAGATATGGCTTTTGACTTCATTGTTTCAAAATCATTATGTGCCATGAAATGCCTCCAATTAATTATTGATAACTGTTCAGACATGCGGAACAGATCATCTTCCGTAATAATATTTCTATTCGTACAAAGAAACACTCGTGATCAAAATGCTGGTTCAATCATTCTATGAATTGATCCTGAAACCACACTTCTTCTTCAGTACATCAGTTCGTATCGGTCAGGTACTAACTTGTTCATCAATTTCCAGCGGATGCCGCCATCATCATACTGTTATATTTTCTTGTCAATTTCAGTCAGAATATCATTGCTGGAGGTCGACAATTCGTTCATCTTGTTTGTAATATTCATCAGCAGATTTGTTACCTGATCAACATGGTTTTTCACATTTGTGAAAACCTTATAGTTTTCTTTACTGGCACGGCTTGATTCTTCAATATTGCTGACCACTTTCCGCAATACATCGGAAATACTCTTGATATTCTGCGCGGTCGAATCAGAAAGATGCTTAACTTCCTGCGCGATAACCTGAAATCCCAGGCCGTACGATCCGGCTCTCGCCGACTCAATGGATGCGTTCAATGCGAGAATGTTGATATTCTCGGAAAGATCCTCAATCATGCTAATCATATCAAGCATCTGATTGATACTTTCCGCCGCCTTACCAATAATCGCATTCGCTTTCTGCAGAAGCGTAAGACCGTCGGATGTGATATTAGAAAGATCCTTTATCGTCTCCACCTCATTCCCGGAGAGGTGCGCGACCTGCATGATAGATTCAAGCATCGGTGCCACAAGCGCATTGATCTTTACACTGCGGTCTTTGATTGAAGCCGCGATTTTGTCATGTTCTTCATAAATCTCAATCCCTTTCAATGCGCTGGCTATTTCCGACGAAAATGCCTCATACACGAGACCGAAAAGATTTTTCGATTCGAAAAGAACATAACCGATAGCCGTTTTCTTATATGTAAGCGGCAATACGGTCAGTATCCACGGAGATGATGATTCTACGGGCCAATACGCATCAGGAACAAGAGTTTCAGACTCGAAAGGATCATCAGTTATTTTAACTTCTTTATCCTTGTGATAATGGAAAATCATTCTGGCCATTTTTGACACAGGAACCGCCTGCGGTTCAACATATTCGATGATCGCGCAACTGCTGATATCCACTGAAGGAAAATCCCGCTTGATAACAGAGAACATGAAGTCCCTGTTGTACGAGGTGAGCAGGCGCTGACCTATATTTATAATTTGCGAAGACTTGTTGTTCACATCGAGATACTTGATAAACTGAAGCTGCTCCGCCCGGCGGGTAACAAGCGCCCGTGCTTTATGCAGAATATTTTCAACGGAACGGATACTATCACCATACATATCAAATATTTTTTCGACGTCTTTACTCCTTATATAACGATGTTTTGTCATCTGTTCCGGGGAAGAAATTCCCATCGCTGATAACGATTCGGGAGAAAGAATAGTATCCCGGATATCCGAAATCATATTCTGAAACTCTGTAATCTCCTCTGCTCTGGTTATCCTCTCCAGTGATGAATTGAATAGATTCAAAAATTCCGTGGAATCAGTATGAATAATATCTGTTTTCAGTTTATCAAATAATGTTTGTTTCAATTCATCACCACTGACAGACTTGTCGTCTTCAGCTCTGACACCTGACTCCATTTCAGTTTTAGTATCTACAAGCAGGCAACCGCATGAATCGCGGATAACATGTTCAGTGGGGAAAAGTGTACATTGCGCATAATCACGTTTTTCAATGACATCAAGCATCATGCTGACAACTTTACGTCCCATCTCATACACTGGTTGTTTGACAGACGATAATGACGGAATTGAGACATAGGCCGATTCCACATTGTCAAAACCTGACACAGCGATCTCACCGGGGATCTCAAACCCCTGCTGTTTGAGTTCCTGCATCGCGCCAAAAATCATCCAGTCACTTGCCGCGACAACGGCATCAAAAGATACTTTATTGGAGACTAAATACCGTACAGCGTCAATTCCAGAATCAAAAACAAAGTTCCCGAGATAAAACAGCTTTTCATCATATTGAATACTATTCGCTTTCAGAGCTTCTTTGTACGCATTGAAACGCGCGGTCGCTTCATCGCTTGAAGAAGGGCCGCCGATAAAAGCTATTCGCTTTTTACCATGACGGGAAATGAGGTGATTGACGGAATCGTACATGCCTTTGCGGTTATCGACACCGACAGATGGATACTCTTTGAAAATGTCACCCACGCTCAGGACAGGACAGCGTGAAGCGATTTTTTTCATAAACTCGGTTTTTTCAGTTTTATTAATGCGAGAGGCGACCGAGCTGATCAGTACAATCGAACCGTCCACTCTTCTGCGTGAAATCAGATCATAAACCTTATTCTGATTCGAATATGCTTCATCACTACTGTCAACAGTACTACCCACATACGAAACAATATTGACTCCGGACTCTTGAGCTTGATGGCAGATACCATGCCAGAATTCAGCCTGATACTCGTATACAAGCTGATCAATAATGATTCCGATTGTTTTTGCCATTCAATTAACCCACAAACTTTCCAGATATTCAGAACCACAGATCAGTTCTCATCCTGACTAATGCAGCCAACGCAATGAAAGGATAAAGCTTATACAATACATCTGATAATTTAGTATTACAACACATTAATTATCAATGCTGTCCAATGCCTGTAAACCTGACTATGAATATATACAGCCAGTCAATTCTAAAACAGATTGTCTCGGTACAAAAATGATTGAACCACGCTTTTCCAATGCACGCATTGCAGCATCATAATTGTGCGAACTTACGATAAAACACTGACAAGATGCCGGAATCCATCCGTATCATATTCACATCGGATTCTTTCCGGCATACTGAACGAATTGATCTGACGGATCCGTATTTCACTCTGTCTGCGGTGCTCGGAGCTGCCAGCTCTGGAAGGTATACTCCATAAGTTCAATCGGGGTTCCGTCCGGATCCGCTGTCCATGCCTGCCGGGCGCATTCCATCCCTTCGCGTGGTTCGGTCACAGAAAGTCCTTTAGCAATAAGATGCGCGCGATACTCATCGAGTCCGGAGACTTCAAAACACAGATGCTTCACGGACGTACCGCGTTCTATTCTCGTATCATCACCGCCCCACATATCCTGAGCTCCCTTACGATCGAATATTTCGATGAAGGTATGAGATCCTGAGGACAGATAGACGCCGAATGTCTTTCCCTCCGGATTTTTCATCGCGAAATGAAATCCAAGTCCGAGAATCTCAACATAGAACCGGCGCATTTCCTCCATTTGATCGGTATATAAACATACATGTGCGAGTTGTCTGATCATATCATGTCCTTTCCATTCAATTAATTGTCAGATGCGATCACATCTCTTATCCTCAGTCAGTAATCGGCTCCTTCGCCTAGGACAGCATGAACCTTCGGCATCAGCGAAGGAATGTCTATTTTCTGAGGACATTTACTCACACACACGCCGCATCCTGTACACTTGTCAGGGTGCGCATTTTCCGGCATAAATGCTTTATACGCGAACCGCGAACCGCCGATGTCATCGTATATTTTTCCATTATTGTAGAGCTCGAAGGCCCATGGAATATTGACCCCGGAAGGACACGGCATGCAGTAATCACAATGAGTACACGGAACAAGTGTACGTTCAGCAAACACCGTACGCACCTGATCAATCATTTCCAGATCTTTCGCATCAAGCAAATTGACAGCCGAATCATCCGCGGAAACGAGATTCTGTTCAAGCTGTTCCATAGTACTCATTCCGGACAGGATAACAGCGACCTCCGGGTGGCTCCAAATCCACTGAAGAGCCCAGTCCGCTGGTTTTCGTTTCACCGGATACGAATTCATCACATCCATAATCTTCTTCGGAGGATTCGCGAGTCTGCCGCCGAGTATAGGTTCCATAATCACTACAGGGATTCCCTTCTCATGCGCGTACAATAGACCCATTGTTCCGGCCTGATTATTAATATCCATATAGTTATACTGGATTTGGCAGAATTCCCACTTGTCATAGCCGTCTACAATTTCTTTAAATGAGTCAAATTTATCATGAAATGAAAAACCGATATGCCGTATTTTTCCGGCCGCTTTCGCGCTTTCCGCTCTCTTCAACAGTTCAAGTTTTTTTATCTGCCCCCACCCCCACACGCCGATACCATGGAGAAGATAAAAGTCAATGTATCCGGTTTTGAGACGCTCGAGCTGCTCGTCGAGAATCCTGTCGAAGTCTTCTGGTGACTTGATAAGCCATATAGGGGACTTGGTGGCGAGTTTAACCTTATCGCGATAACCGTCGGCGAGAGCTTTTCCCACAAGCTGTTCGCTCAACCCGTCATGATACACATATGCAGTATCAATATAGTTCACACCTTTATCAATCGCATAACGAATCATACGAATCGCTTCAGGCTCATTTATGCTCTTGTCTGCGTTGACAGGAAGCCTCATCGCTCCGAATCCAAGCACCGATGTGTCCCATCCCGTTTTTCCGAATGCGCGGTATTTCATACACCCTCTCTTTATTGATGCTATTTGTGAACTGTTTCCAATACCCAAGACTGAAGCAATTTACGATACTCTTGCATTTTAAAATTCAGCAGTGTCCGAAAAATCGGATCCCGAATTTCCATAGCATCTCACGATATGATACAAGTCACACCGTAAAATGCTCTATATTCATTATATACATCAGGAATGATCTGGAAAGCAAAAAAGAATAAGAAGCGATAAACACATGATTTTTTTTGAAACGCACATGCTCATTTTTTGCGCACATGCCGTAATCAAAGTTCAAAGCGCGGGTTATGTACTTTAAGTGTCGGGATAAAATACGACAGCACTTTATGCCGTCTAATGCCGACAGTAGAGAGTTCGCTTTTCAAAACACCATTACATTGCCCAACATCTCTTTAAGTGCAAGAGATGAGAGCCGCACCGCTGACGCAGTGGGTACATAGTCAAGAAATGATCCGTTTACTGATTCAGACAACTGACCGGAAGGATATATTGATACTATAAATCCATTTTTCTCGAAAATTCTCTCAGCTCTGCGCGCGTGAAACGACGAGGTGACAAGAATAATATTACGATACCCCTTGCGTGCGCATATTTCTTTCACAAAGAGAGCGTTCTCTTCTGTATCACGGGCTCTACCTTCGGTGATGACCTGCGAAACCGGTACTCCCAGATCGGCAAGGAATCGTCCCAGGATGAACGCCTCCTGCTCACTGCCGTTAACAGAGCCACCGCTGACAATCATGGGTTTTCTATACAACCGGTATATCCTCGCCGCGTCCAGAAGGCGTACTGACGCCTCTTGGGATGGGATCGACACTCCCGACAGGTCACGCACCCCTTCAACCACGCCCCCGCCGAGCACCACGATACAATCCGCGCGGAGAAACATTGACTGATCACCCGCATGATATTCAACTGAGCTCATGAGGGAATTGGCGACAATCGGGATAGAGATAATATAGATCAGACACGCGACAAGTACTGTCGCGATCCACAGCCGATCTTTCTTCCTGAACTGGAAAAATCCAACGCATAATATCAAAGGAATGAATACTCCCGGCGGAAGTATAAATGCGGTGACAAGCTTCTTTATGACAAGGCTCATATCAGTATCCGTAATACTCCTTGAACCATTTAACGAAACGTTTGATCCCTTCATCCACATTTGTTGACGGAGTGTATCCCGTGTCACGGCGGATATCTTCCACATCAGCGTATGTAGCGAGAACATCTCCCGGCTGAATCGGCAGATAATTTATAATCGCCTTCTTTCCCAGATGGGTCTCAAGCGTATTGATAAAATCTGACAGTTTTACGGGATTATTGTTTCCGATATTGTATATCCGATATGGAGCGGAGCTTGTTCCCGGATCAGCGGAAACCGCATCCCACTCCTTGTCCGCACAAGGGCACTTCGACGCAACACGGATAATCCCGTCCACTATATCATCAATATACGTGAAGTCGCGCTGCATATTCCCATTGTTATATACATCAATCGGTTCGCCTTTCATAATCGCGTCGGCAAACTTGAAATACGCCATATCCGGTCTGCCCCAAGGTCCGTACACGGTAAAAAAACGCAGACCCGTCGTCGGCAGATTATACAGATGCGAATAGCTGTGCGCGAGAAGTTCGTTGGATTTTTTGGTAGCTGCGTATAACGAAACAGGGTGATCCACATTATGATGCACCGAATATGGCATAACGGTATTCATTCCGTATACGGAAGAAGATGACGCATAAACGAGATGTTCAGGTTTATACGTGCGGCAGGCTTCCAGAATATTCATAAATCCGACGAGATTCGATGACACATAGGCTGACGGATTCGTGATTGAGTACCGCACTCCCGCTTGCGCAGCGAGATGGATCACATGCGTGAAGTGTTCTTTTTCAAAAAGCGAATTAACCTCATCGGCATCAGCGATATCCATTCCGACAAAGGAAAAACTTCCTTTCTGCGTTGAGAGAATATCCGCACGGCTTTCTTTGAGAGCGACATCGTAATAGTCATTCATATTGTCAATGCCGACAACAGGGGTACCTTCGCTTATCAGTCTTCGCGAAAGATGAAATCCGATAAATCCAGCCGCTCCCGTAACAAGAACCTTCATCCGTCATTTCCTCCTAAAGCCCGACTAGGGCAGTTTACGAAAGGAATAGTTGAATCTGTGCCACGAAACATCTTACAATTGTCCATAAAATGATTCTGTTTGAATAAATCGTAAGATATTTCTGCACAGCTCCAACTATCCAATTGTTTCGCAAACTGCTTTAATCGCCACAGAACATTATGGTTCCAATTATTCAAGAATAAAGTGATAATGGATCCGGCAGATTTCACGCACAAGGAAACTTTTACTTGAACAGTAAAAAGGAGGACACTACCGCGTCCTCCTTCAAATGTTTTCAACGTCAAAACCACCCTATTGATGATAAAGAATCAATACTTTGTCGATGTTTTGAGAAACTCAGCGACAGTCTGATCTGTATCCTTGGTGCTTTTTGAATATGTTTCCGCGATACCCAGAATCGTATTGTAAAAGTACGTAATATGAGGAATATAAAAATCACGTTTGAAATCATTTCTTACGGGAAACGCCGTGGTGTTTTTCATCTCACCCAGTGTTTTACTGAACACCATTTTTTTCCGGTATGTCTGCTTTATGGTTATGCCGTCTGTATTTCCGCTCAGCGGTGACGAATCGACAATTTCCGCGATCAATTCTGTCGCGTTATTGTAATCACGCTCGTACACAATCGATTCAACCTTTGAAAGAGTGTTGCCGGATACATACATCTTGATTGTCTTGCGTTTTTCACCGATAATACGCGCATCCGCACCGTCTCCACGGACAAATATATGGCGCTCCATTGTTATACAATCTTTTTCCACATTGTAATCAACCTGATAGGGTATCACCTTGATATCCTTGTTCTCTATCATTTTGTATTTCTGAACGACGCTCTGGATATTGCCGTTAAGATTCTTGATTATCGAATCAAGGTTTTTTCCTTCAGCATCAAGCTTTTCCGACGTCAGAGTATTTTTCTCTGCTTTCTCGGCTTTATCCTGCGAATACACACAGGGGGTAGCCGCAATCGAAACGGCAAGTACACATACACACAGTAAAAATCTCATTATTTATAACCTCCAAGTATCTCATAGGGAAGAACGGGCTCAAAAACCCTCATCCGTTACAATATCGGCACATAACACAGGAATGCAACGAAAAAAAGCCTCCGGATATAATACGTCCCGTTCATTCAAACGGGACGGTTTCAGACGGAAGCGGTTATTTCTTAATACAGATTATTAAGCTGAGGATTACGGCGTAGAAACGCCGGGATATTTATATCTTCTTCGGATGTCCGCTTTCCTTTTGCCGCGCAGTTGTAATCCACTGACGGTACAGACTGACTGGACAACGGCACTCTCTTATCCGCAAGCTGAAATTCCTGATAGAATGGCTGTGCGGCGCGGTATGTAGCGCCCGTGGAAAGATCTTTTTCGATTACGGGACGCGCTGACGAGAGAAGGTTCTTTTTACGGTCAAATCCTGTCGCGATCACGGTGACGCGGATTTTTTCATCCAGCGCCGGATCAATAGTCGTTCCGAATATCACATTCACGTCAGGATCAGCCTGAGAGGTTATCGCGTTCGCAACTTCAGTCGCTTCATGCAGGGAAAGGTCATCACCGCCGGCGATATTGATAAGAACAGCTTTCGCACCCTCGATTCCGTTCTCTTCGAGAAGCGGACTGTGAATGGCCATTTCAGTAGCTTCCGCGGCGCGGTTTTCTCCGGTACCAATTCCAACTCCCATAAGAGCGTCGCCCGTCTCTTTCATGACAGTACGCACATCAGCGAAGTCGACATTTATAAGTCCGGTTACAGTGATGATATCAGATATACCCTGAACCGCCTGACGGAGAATATCGTCAGCGAGACGGAATGCGTCATCAAGGCGAGTTTTACGGTCTATAATTTTCAAAAGCATTTCATTGGGAATGGTTATGAGCGTATCGACTTTATCCCGAAGATTTCTGATACCTTCATCGGCGCGCGCCATACGGGTTTTGCCTTCACAGCGGAAAGGTTTGGTGACCACGCCGACAACAAGCGCACCCATCTCGCGCGCTATCTCGGCTGCGATCGGAGCGGCTCCTGTTCCGGTTCCGCCTCCCATACCCGCGGTTATAAAAACCATGTCCGCTCCCTTGATCATCTTCTGGAGCTTGTCCCGGTCTTCGTTCGCCGCTTCACGTCCCACATCAGGATCGGCTCCCGCGCCGAGTCCCCTTGTGAGCTTCTGCCCTATCTGTACCTGATTCTGAACAAGGGATTTATCGAGCTGTTGCTTGTCGGTATTGACGACGATAAACTCGACATCATTCATCCCGGTAGCGACCATTCGGCCGACCGCGTTAGTTCCGGCTCCGCCGACTCCGACCACCTTGATGACCGTGTTTACCGCTTTGCTTTCCTCAAGCTTGAACATAATTCCTCCCGGTATCCCTTACATATTTTGCGTCACTTCCGTATAGAAAATGGCATTCGGGCGCCCTCCCGAATTCGAATATGCTGTATGCTTTCAATTGTGCAAATATATAAGATTATGTCTCATTATGTCACCAACAAAACGGTTTTTGTACAAATTTTTTTTCATTTCTTTCTATTATTAATTAATAGTCAGCGTTATGTCGCGTACGTAGACTGAGATACCCGGTTTTCAGAGGTATTCCTCAACCCAGCGTTTGAGCGAACCGAAAAGCGAGCCCTTTCCCTTGCTTCGGGGCTCACGGTCACGGAAATACTGAGCCGAGCGGATTCCATACTTGAGCAATCCGACCGCATTGGCATACTGCGGCGTCGCGACCACGTCTTTAAGACCCGCGATCTCACGGGCGACACCGAGACGCACGGGAAGAGAAAGCTTCCTCTCTCCGGCCTCCACACAACCGTCAATCATACAGCCGCCGCCAGTAAAGACTATACCCGCCGCAACCATCTCTTTCCGCCCGCTTTTAAGAAGCTCATGATCGATAAGCTCCATAATCTCCATCATACGGGGCTCTATGATCTGAGCAAGTTCCTGACGGAATTTTCTCTGGGGAGCGCGTCCTCCGACCATCGGCACATCAATCGTTTCTGACGGATCAACCAGATCAACAAGGGCGCATCCGTGCTTCTTCTTGATAATCTCGGCTGAATCAATCGGCGTACGCATCATGATCGAGATATCACTTGTTACATGCATCCCGCCGATACCGAGAACCGCTGAATACGCCACCCCGCCTTCGGAGTACATTATGATATCTGTCTTACCGCCGCCGATATCGACAAGGGCGACACCCAGTTCCTTTTCGTCCTTCGTAAGCACCGCCTCGGCCGACGCGAGCGGAGAAAACACCACATCATTGCACTGAAGACCCGCACGTCCCACCGACTTGGTGAGATTCTGTATGCTTGTCGACGCGCCTGTTACGATATGCACTTCAGCCTCGAGACGTACACCGCTCATCCCGATCGGATCCTTGATCCCGGTCTGATCATCCACTGAAAATTCCTTCGACAGCACATGCACGATTTCCCGGTCAGCGGGAATAACCACGGCCTGCGCCGCTTCGATGACTCGTTTTATTTCCGGATGAGTGATAGTTCTGGTGCGCGAAGACACCGCGACAACCCCTTTCGAGTTCTCACCTTTCATATGGAGCCCCGAAATATTAGCATAGACAGTGCCGACTTCACAGCCAGCCATCAGCTCGGCATCCTCAATCGCTTTCACGATCGATTGTACCGTACTGTCGATATTTATAATTATTCCGTTTTTAAGTCCTTTTGACGGCGCAACTCCCACACCCGCGACTTCGACCTGACCGTTCTCATTCTGAAAACCGATCACCGCGCAGGTTTTGGTGGTTCCAATGTCCAGTCCGACAATTACTTCGTCCATTCGCGCCTACCTTATCACCGTAAATTCTTCCCGGATCTCACAGCGTGCCGGCCATCTGGAAGCCCGGTCACACCATCCGGCCGCAGCCGCTACTCTCGCGAACCCTTCGATATCCACGTGCGTGGTGAATATTGTGGGACGCCCTCTGAGCATCACTTCAGCAAAACCGTCATCGCGAAGTTCAACTGATTCAATTTCCCGCCACAGGCGTGACGTTTTTCTCAGCTGTTCAAGCACCGTCAGGCATTCCTTCGCCATTCCTATGAATCGGTTACCCGACACATCCCTGTCTGAAACAAGAATAACGGGAACATCTCCGCGGTGAACCCTTCTGGAAACCAGAGACAGTGATTCATCAATTTCAATAAACCGCCGGACACCATCTTTTACGATTCCGGCGACATAACGCACATTCTTTTCATCAACCACTATAAGTAGTCGGTTATTTTTATCAATTAATTTATACGACTTTACAAGTGATTCCGATTTAAGATATTCTTCGACCAGGGAAACATCCGCGACAATACCGCTGCCTTTCGCGTAAATTCCGGCTCCCCTGATAATTGATTCTTTTGATATGCTCGAAAGCCCCTTAAACGAGATACCCGCATAGACTTTAGGAGCCGAATACGCTTCGCCCCGGATGAACGCGACACACGCGGTCACAATCAGAGCGAACAGCGCTTTCTTCATTTTTTAAGCTCCGAAAGTATCATCGGACCGGCCTTGGTTATATCTCCCGCTCCCAGAGTGAGCAGAATGTCTCCGCTTTTCAGTCTAGGAATCACCGTTCCGGGAATATCCTCAAAGCGGGATATAATCGTCACTTCGCGGTCTTCATTCCTCAGTACCGCGTCACGGATGAGAGCTGAACTCACTCCGTCAATCGGAGCCTCTCCCGCGGGATAGATTTCAGTGAGATAGAGTTCATCCGCCGCGCCGAATGCCTTGCCGAAGTCATCATGAAGAAGCTGGGTACGCGAATAACGGTGCGGCTGGAATACAACCACCACACGACGACCTTTCGCGCGAAGCGCGTCAAGCGTGGCGCGGATCTCCGTCGGGTGATGACCATAGTCATCCATGATAGTGATTCCCTTCGCTTCACCGATAAGCTCAAGACGGCGTCCCACGCCGACAAAATCTTTAAGTCCTTTCTGGATACAGTCAAACGGTATTTCGAGTTCTCTCGCCACCGCGATCACGGAAAGTGAATTGAGCACATTATGCCGTCCGAGAACAGACAGTTCTATTTTTCCGAGGAGTGTTCCCCTGAAATAACAGTCGAAGGTGGTGACACCGTCAAGGTGGAGATTCTGCGCGCGGAAGTCCGCTTTCTCGCTGAATCCGTACGTAAAATAGGGGCGCTCCACACGGGGAAGAATCTCCGCGATCACGGGATCGTCAATGCACAAAACAGAGTATCCGTAAAACGGGATATTATTTATATACTGGAGAAACGCGTCCTTGAGTCCTTCAAAGTACTTATAATGATCGAGATGATCAGCGTCGATATTCGTGACTACGGTGATCGTCGGAAGAAGTTTGAGAAACGATCCGTCAGACTCATCCGCCTCAAACACAAGATACTCGCCCTCACCGGCGCGCGCGTGCGAACCGAAGTTCAGCACCTTTCCACCGATAATCGATGTAGGATTGCGCTCACAGCTCCACATCAGATGCGCCATCATTGATGACGTCGTTGTCTTCCCGTGAGTACCCGCAAAACCGATTCCGTATTTGAGCCGCACAAGTTCGGCGAGCATTTCCGAACGATGAATCACCGGAATCTTGCGGTTACGCGCTTCAATCACTTCCGGATTTGAATTCATATTCACCGCGGTCGATGTGATGACCACATGATAATCGCTGATATTCGACGGAAAATGTCCTATGAATATTTTTGCGCCGAGAGACGCGAGGCGTTTTGTCGTTTCAGATTCTTTGAGATCGGATCCCGACACTTCATACCCGAGGTTCATGAGAATCTCGGCAATCCCGCTCATTCCCGCGCCGCCGATTCCTATGAAATGCATCTTCCTGGATTTTCTGAATATTTTTTTTCCTGAACGGTTACTCATTTTGAAACTGCCTCCACTATATCCTTCGCCGCTGCTATCCGCCCTTCCGCGGCAGCCTTCTTCGACATGGCGACTCGTTTCTGCTCGCTCATGAGAATATCCAGAATCACCGGTGCGACCTTGTCGGGAGTCGCCTCTGAATTCGCGATCTTGATCGCCGCGCCGGTGCGCGCGAATACGTCCGCATTTTTATTCTGATGATCCGCCGCCGCGTAGGGGTATGGAATCAGAATCGACGGAAGAGCCATGGCTGCGATCTCCGCCATTCCGCCCGCGCCCGAACGGCTTATCGCGAGATCACATGCGCGGTACGCGATACCGACGTCTTCGACAAACGGGGAAATGAATATTGATCCCATCCCTTGCTGCTCGCGCACGACCGCGCGGTATTTCTCGAACGACTGCGCGCCCGTGCACCAGATGATTCCGATACGGCCGAAGTCATCCGCGAATTTTTTCTTTATTCCCACGACAAGTTCATTTAACGTAAGCGCGCCCTGGCTTCCGCCGATCACAAGCACCACTTTATCGCAATGATCCAGATTGAAATACTTTTTCGCTTCCGCCTGATCCATCTGTACGAAAACTTTTTTCCGCACCGGATTTCCCATTGTGACGCATTTCGCGGCGATAAGCGGCTTCACGAATTTTTTCGTATCTTCAAACGTGGTGAATATCGCCTGCGCATTCTTCGCGAAACGGAATGTGACTTTTCCGGGAACGGTATTCTGTTCGCAAAGCCAGTATGATTTCTTGAAAAAGCGCGCGGCGAAAAGAGCGGGAGCGCTGACATACCCCCCCATGCCGATCACGCATTCGATTCCATTGTCTCTGAATATGCTCCGCGCGCTTATTACCGCCGCGAAGAAACGGAGAAAAAAGAACGGAAGTTTGAACGGATTTTTCGTAAGCGGGGGCGCTCCGTACACCAGAAGATGCGCCTTCTCAATCTCACGCAGATACGTGAACTTGAGATCATTTTTCCCTACGAGAAGATACGCGTCAATACCCTGCGCGCGGCATTCTTCATAAAGAGCGATGCCGGGGCTTATATGCCCGCCGGTGCCTCCACCGACGATCAGAATTGATTTCTTTGTAAAATTCATTGCCAGACCTCTTCGGAACCGAAATTATCATATTTGAATCCCTCATGAACCGCCTCGCGGTAACGCGAGATGTTGAGAAGAATTCCGCATGATATCATACTTGATAGAAACGACGATCCGCCGTAACTGATAAACGGAAGCGGTATCCCCGTTGTCGGGAGAGAACCTGTCACGACCGAGATATTCAGAAACGCCTGAATCACAATCATCAGGGTAATCCCCATCGATAAAAGACGGCCAAGGTTGTCCGGCGCGTCAAGCGAGATGCGAAGTCCGCGCCAGAAAAGCACGACAAACAAAATCACAACCGCCGTGGTTCCGATAAATCCGGCCTCTTCGCCGATCACCGCAAAGATGAAGTCGGTATGAGGTTCCGGAAGACGGGCGAGTTTCATCGAACCGTAGCCGAGACCCACACCGAGCAATCCCCCGATTTTAAACGCGGTGAATGACTGAATGATATGATAACCGTCGCCGAACCGGTCATTCCACGGATTGAAAAACGCGACAATGCGGTCCCACCGGTATTTCACCTGATAAATCAGAAGGTAAAACGCGGGTATTGAAATGACACCGAGAATCAGAAGATATACAAGAGGGAATCCCGATACGAACATGATCGCGACAGATACAAAAAGAAGATCTATCGCGGTTCCGAAATCAGGCTGAAGCATTATAAGAATGAACATCGCCGCGAGTACGACCACAGGAATGAGCATCGATATCGCATGAGCGGCGTGATCCTTCTGTTCCGCGGAGAAAATCTTCGCAAGATAGATCACCATGATTATCTTTACCAACTCCGACGGCTGCACGGGGATCGGTCCGACGCTGATCCAGCGGGTGGAACCCTTCGCATGATGCCCGAGTCCCGGAACAAATACCGCGATAAGCAGGATGAAGGCGACGCATAGCAGATACACGGTGAACCGGGGATACTGCCGATAATCAATCTCCTGAAACAGGAGAAGCAGTCCGAATCCGGACACAAACCAGATGAGCTGTTTCTTGAGAAAATAAAATGAAGTGCCGTGATATTTAAGGGAAAGAGCCGCCGACGCGGAGTATATCATCGCAAGACCGAACCCCGCGAGTATTAGGATTGTGATGAAAAGCCCGATATCGGGTCTTCCCTTTCTCCGCGTATCAATGACTCCTTTAAGATCCATGAACCTCTCCGGCAATCCGCTTCACCGAATCTCGGAACGAATCTCCCCGGTGCTCAAACGATGTGAACATATCGAATGATGCGCATGCGGGTGAAAGAATCACCGCGTCGCCGGGTTGTGAAAGCTCTATCGATTTACGCACCGCGTCATCAAGGCTTTCAGCCATTCTCATATCGAACTCCGAGAAAAGAGGAGCGAACTCATCCTTTGTCTCACCGATAAGCACAACGCCGCGGATTTTACCTTTCATCGAAGCGGCAAGGCGTGAGTAGTCATCGCCTTTGGCCCGCCCGCCGACAATAAACACTCCCGGACGATCGAGACTCTTTATCGCCATCTCCACCGCGCCGACAGTCGTCGCTTTGGAATCATTGATGAAAAACCGGCCACCGAATTCGCCGAGGCGCTCCATTCTATGCGGAAGACCCGGAAATGACTTCGCCGCGTCAGCGGCTTTGTCAAGATTCAGCAACACATGTTTCTTTTTGCATATTGCCTGAGCGATAAGAAGTGAAGTCATCGTGTTCTGTACATTATGAAGTCCCATTATAAACAGTTCTTCAGCCGCGATAATCTTTTCAATATTGTCTCCGCACTTGAGAAAAATATCCCCGTTGCGGTAGAACGAATCGGCTTCGCGCTCAAGAGAAAATCCGAGCTTCTTTGATCTCACGGTTTTCGCGCCCCCCGTGACGCGCGCGTCATCGAGATTATAAATGAAAAAGTCATTCTCCGTCTGGTTCCGCGCTATCCTCATCTTCGCATTGAAATAATCATCGAGCGTATCATAGCGGTCGAGATGATCGGGAGTGAGATTCGTGAAGGCGGCGACATCAGGACGGAAGGTGTCAATCGTCTCAAGCTGATACGACGAGAGTTCTATCACCGTTACGGATTCGTCAGTCGTTGAATCGGCGAGAGACACAAGCGGAATTCCGATATTCCCACCCATCCGCGCGTCGAACCCGAGTTCACGCAACATATGGCATGTTAACGCAGTCGTCGTCGACTTGCCGTCGGTTCCGGTGATCCCGATCGTGAGTCCCTTCATGAAAAGGAAGGCGAGCTCTATTTCGGAGATAACCGGAATCTTCCGTATAACAGATTCTTTCACAAGAGGAATCCGCGCGGGAACGCCGGGAGAGAGCACCACACAGTCAAACCCGCGGTCAAGAAGCGATACTTCCTGCGATCCGGCGTGCAAGACCACCGCTTTATTCAGCTTCTCCGTAAGAGGAGCGAGATCCGCCGCGCTCTTCGTATCGGACACCTCGACGTGATGACCTTTCTCCGCGAGAAAATTCGCGGCATTGAGCCCCGAGCGGTATCCGAGTCCGATTATCAGCACACGCCGTTTAACGTTGAAAAATTCCTTCACACTGAACCCCTTACAATATCTTGAGCGTCGTCAGGCATAGAAGCGCGAGAATGATTCCGACAATCCAGAACCGCGCGACGACTTTCTGTTCCGGCCATCCTTTAAGCTCGAAATGATGATGAAGCGGCGCCATTTTGAAAAACCGTTTCTTCGTCATCTTGTAATACACAATCTGAATAATAACCGAAAGCGTCTCAGCGACAAACACCCCGCCGAGAATCACCAGAAGAATTTCTTTTTTGATCATAACCGATGTTATGCCGATTACTCCGCCTAACGCGAGAGATCCGGTATCGCCCATGAAAACTGACGCGGGATTCGAGTTGAACCAGAGAAACCCGAGACACGCGCCGACAAGAGCGGCGAGAAACACGGTGAGCTCCGCGGCGCCGGGAATGAACGGAATACGGAGATAACTCGCAGCCTTGGCGTTCCCCGTAAGATAAGTGATAAGCCCCATTGTGATAAGTACGATAAGCATAAGCCCCACCGCAAGGCCGTCAAGACCATCAGTAAGGTTGACCGCGTTTGAACCGCCCACGATGACCACCATCGCGAACACCACCCATATCCATCCGAGTTCAATCACGGGGCCGTTCACAAACGGCGCGTATATGGTTGTCGCCTGTAGCGGATTCGACGGATAGAAGTAAAGGAAAAGCGCGACACCAAGCGCAACCCCTGTTTGCGCGATGAGTTTCACTTTGGCGGGAAGCCCTCCTTTTCTCTTGAGAATCGACTTGATGAAATCATCCGCAAATCCGAGCGCGCCAAGCAGAACAGTCGCGATCGAAAGCACCCACAGATACGCGCTCGAGAAATTTCCCCAAAGCGCTATGGACACGACCATCGCGAAAAGGATGATGAGCCCTCCCATTGTCGGCGTTCCCGCTTTTGTCTGATGCGACTTGGGACCCAGCTCGCGGATCGACTCTTTGAATTTGAGCGACTGCAGCCACCCGATCATGAGCTTGCCGAATATAAGTACAAGTATAAGCGCCGTCATCGCCGCGAAAAGCGAGCGGAAGGTGATATACTTGAAAAGTCTTAGAAATGAAACATATTCCTGCAATGGATACAACAAATGATAAAGCATAGTCTATTCGCGGACCAGTGCGTCCGCAACCTCCTCCATTTTCATCGAGCGTGACCCCTTCACAAGAAGAGCGTCTCCCTCAGCCATGATTTTCATGACCGCATCTATAAGATCCTCTTTCGAGGAAAAATGCCTGATCGAATCGCCGCGCATACCCGCGTTGCGCGCGCCGTCGCATATCCCGGCCGCCAAATCTCCGTATGTGAACAGAAATGAAAACCCGTGATCATGAACTTCCCTGCCGGCGGCGAGATGAAGCGGCTCCGCATGATCGCCGAGCTCTTTCATATCGGCGAGAATCGCGATACGTCTTCGCGACGGATAAATCTCCGCGAGCGATCGGAGCGCGTATCGCAGAGAAAGCGGATTCGAGTTATAGGTGTCATTCACCACTACGATTTTTTCACCCGACGCGTCGCTTCTCTTCCCCACATTTTCAAAAGAGGCAAGAGCGTCGGCGGCCGAGTGCACATCCACACCGAGACGTTCACCGACCGCGAGCGCGGCCATGATATTGGTGATATTGTGAATGCCGTAAAGCGGAACACGCACCGCGCATCCTTTCCATGTAACTTCAGTGGATGTCGGATAAAGGCGGTATGACTCCGGACGAATCATTCCCTTTTCAATACCGACAGTTATAATTTCAAGCGACGCGTTTTTTGCCGCATCACGCATAATATCAAAACAGGATGACTCCTCGTTGAGAACGATAAGTGAACCGGCCCTCATTCCCGCGACAATCTCCGCTTTCGCGCGCGCTACGTTTTCAACACTGCCGAGGAACTCAAGATGTCCCTCACCCGCATTGGTTATGACACCGATAGTCGGGCGCGCCATCGATGAAAGACGTTCGATCTCACCGGTGTGATTCATTCCCATCTCAATGACGCTCACGCCGTATGAGGACGAAAGACCCATAAGCGCGAAGGGAACGCCGATCTCGTTGTTATAATTTTTCTCGCTTTTATGCACCTGATACTTCGACGCGAGAATCGACGCAAGGAGCTCTTTCGTGGTTGTTTTTCCGTTCGTGCCGGTGATACCAACGAGCGGCGAGGCAAACACCTTCTCGCGATAAGCCCGCGCGATGTGTCCGAGCGCGAAAAGGGTATTGTCGCATAATATAAGAGCTTTACCTGAAGCTTTGACGATCTCCGCGTCTTGCGGTCGCTCGGTGAGCATGCAGACCACGCGGTCATCACGGGAAAGCGTTTCAACAAATGAATGTCCGTCGAATTTCTCGCCGCGTATAGGCACAAAAAGCGTGCGGGTATCGAGTTCACGCGAATCCGAACTCACATGATCAATGAAAGAGTCAGCGTCTCCGCAGAGGAGTGTTCCTCCTGTGGCATTCACAAGATCAGAAACTTTTACATGATGGGAAGCGATCATCGTCCTTCCCTCTTCGCGATATACTTGCGCGCAATCTCATGGTCATCGAAATGAATCTTTGTTTTGCCGAGTATCTGATAATCCTCATGCCCCTTGCCCGCAAGCACCACAAGATCACCTTCGCCCGCGGATTCAATCGCGCGCGCAATCGCACGTTCACGGTCAACTTCCACTTCGTATTTTCCCTGGAACTTTTTAACCCCGGCGAGTATATCGTTGATAATATCATTCGGATCTTCCGTACGGGGATTATCCGATGTGATGATCGCGTGATCAGCGAGCGAGCACGCCGCCTCACCCATAAGCGGACGTTTTGTCTTATCACGGTCGCCGCCGCATCCGAACAGCGCGATCAGTCTGCGGGGAGAAAGACCCTTCGCGGATACGAGAAGCTTTTCAAGCGCGTCATTCGTGTGCGCGTAATCGACAACCACCGAAAACCCGAGTTCAGAGCGTATAACGTCAAAGCGACCTGCGACAGATGTGAGCGACGCAAGGCCCTCAAGGATCGCCCGTTCATCGATTCCGAGCATATGACACGCGACGAACGCGCAGAGCGAATTATACACATGAAAACTTCCCGCAAGAGAAAGATTCACTTCAATCGTCCGTCCCTCGAATTCGAGGGAATAGGCGACGCCGTGAATCGTATTCTTGACTGATTCTGGAATCACTCTGTACTGCGAATCAGCCGCATATCCATAACCCGCGAACGGATACCCGAATATATGAGCGTCGGCGAGAATGCGCGCGCCGTATTCGTCGTCCGCGTTGACAGCGGCAAAGCGGTCTTCCCTGCCGCTTCTATCAATCAATGAAAAGAGTTTTCTCTTCGCGGCGAAGTAATGATCAAAGTCCTTGTGGAAATCAAGATGATCGCGCGTGAGGTTCGTGAATATTCCTCCGTTAAACGACAGATCATCCACGCGTCCGAGTTCAAGACCGTGTGATGATACTTCCATCACCACCGTGTCAACGCCGTCTTCGGCCATATCGAAAAACATCTTCTGAAGATCGGCCGATTCCGGAGTGGTGTTCGGCGCGTCAATAACGCGGTCCTTCCACCGGTAGTTCACGGTACCGATGACGCCGGGAGTGTGCCCCGCGGCCTTGAGGATCGATTCAATCATATATGTGGTCGACGTTTTGCCGTTAGTTCCGGTGACGCCGATGAGTTTCATTCTTTTTGAGGGGTGTCCGTAGAACGATGAAGCCGCGTACGAAAGCGCGTGACGGGAATCATCAGCCGCGATGAGAGAGACTCCCGGAAGATTGAAATCCTCCGCACGCGTTGCGTCGACAATAACCGCAGACGCGCCCGACTGTACGGCCTTCTCAATATAATCATGACCGTCAGACGCAAAACCTTTCACCGCGACAAAAAGCGATCCGGCTTTCACCTTGCGCGAATCATACTCAACGCTGTTTATTTCAATATCCGCGCTTCCGCTCACGAGCGAAAGCCGACGTGCATTGTCCGCGAGTATCACGGAAACCGGAACACACCTTTCCATCACTTCACCTCAACCGATTCAATATCCGGAGGAATTACGGGACGCATTCCAAGCGCGGCCGCATCACTCTCTAACTTATCCATTCTGCGGAAGCGCTCAATCCCGAGCGCAAGACGGTCATTCACCTTGACAAGAGTCTCCTGCGTGCGGATCATCTTGCGGAAATCGAGTTTGATCTTCATCACCTCGATGCTCTGCCACACATACAGCATGACAAACACAAGCACGCCGAGCACAACCGCGAAGTACGTCATATAACCTTTTTCACGTTCAGCGCTCATATACGTTCGCACACCCTCAGTTTCGCGCTCCGCGATCTGCGGTTCTCCGCAAGTTCAATCTCTGACGGGAGCACGGGTTTCTTCGTGATAATTTTCACCTTCGGTACGCGGTCGCATGTGCACAGATCGTTACGCAGACATGAGCACCCGCGCTCAAGCTCACGGAAGACTCTCTTGGTTATCCTGTCCTCAAGGGAGTGAAACGAGATCGCGTGGATCCGTCCTCCCTTGGCGCAGTACTTCCATGATGACGCGAGCGATTTCTGAATCGCGGCAAGCTCTCCGTTCACTTCAATGCGCAATCCCTGAAACACGCGCGTCGCGGGATGGATATTCTGCGCCTGAAACCGCCGCGGAATCGCACCCACGATAATCTCGGCGAGTTCCGCTGATGTGCGGATCGGCTGACGCATGCGATGCTCGACGATAATGCGGGCGATACGTCCCGAGAACCGTTCTTCACCGTATTCACCGAACACGCGCGTAAGTTCTTCGGCGGAATAGGTGTTCACCACATCCGCGGCGCTTCGTTCGCAGCCCGCGTCAAGACGCATATCAAGAGGTTCGTCAGCGGCGTAGGTGAACCCGCGGCCGCTGCGGTCAAAATGAAATGACGAGATCCCGAAATCGTAGAGTATCGCCGAGAGGGAATCTTCAAGCCCCGCACAATGAGTCTCAAACGCGGAAAAATTATCGTTCACAAAACGTACACGGTCACCGAATGGGGCAAGCCGTTTTTTGGCGATTTCAAGGATTTCGGCGTCACGTTCAAAAGAGATCATCCGGACGGTCGGAAACGCGGAAAGAATCATTTCAGTATGCCCGCCCTCGCCGAGAGTACAGTCAACAACAGTCGACGAACCGAGAGACACGACCTCCGCGATCGACGAAAGTATCTCGCGGAAGAAAACAGGTGTATGCGCGAACTCCTTAGCTTCTGCGATAAGGCGCTCGTCGCGTACAATCTCCGAAATCTCATCCGGATTTCTGCGTTTTCTGTTATTTGATTTATTGCGTTTCAAAGTCCAAGATCCCTGGCAAAGCTTTCGAGCGTCTCGCCGCCCGGACGGTACGCGTCATAAGAACGGGCATCCCATATTTCAAAACGGTCGTAGACGCCTATAATAACCGCGTCGTGATCAAGCGACGCGTATTCGATGAGGTTTGAAGGGACAAGTATACGTCCCTGTTTGTCAAGCTCGCAGACGGAAGCTCCGCCGAGCAGAAAGCGGCATTTTTTGCGATGGTCAGGATCAGCATGGGAATGAGGGGCGAGTTTCTCCTCGACAAAGCGCCGCCAGTCCTCTTCACGGAAGACCATAACACAGCGATCGAATCCCGGAGCGACAACATACGCCGATTCGTTTTCCGATCCATCGAATGCACGACGGATCTTGGACGGAATCGCCACACGCCCCTTGTCGTCGAGGGTCGGCCTGTATTCACCCATGAACACGGTTAGTTTTTCCGGATCGGAAAGATCATTTCTTACCCACTTTTCCCCACAAAGAGACATAATTGCCCATTATTGTCAATCATTAAAGGAAAAAACCATGTCATTGCCGGCAAGACGAACCCCGATCCGGGACAATCGTCAGATAAAATGATACGAAAATTGGAATATCCTTACGGAGTTGTTGCCTTCGCGAAAGCCCATCGTAAACGCACGATCATCCGGTCAGGAGCGAGTCCCTGCTCCGTTCACGGTACACAAACCCCAATCAGGATTCCGCAGTAAACCTACGGAGAACGGGGATTCTTTCTACGGGTCATCCTGGCGATTTTGGAGTCTCGTTTGTCGCTTTGAGCCATTGTCGATTCCGCGTCTTAACACATTCGTTTGTCGTCGCAAGTGATTGATCGCGGAGATGGCAGGTGAAGAACATGATAAAGCAAGTACCGAAATATGAGGCAATATCTTCATGACAACAGGATAAATGCGTATAACCGTAACGACATACACGCATAATGACCAGATTTCTGGATCACGGTTGAGGTTTGATTGTAAAATCAGAGTATAACCCGGAGAATTCCATCCGCCAGAAAGAGATTCACAATATTAGACACCTATCGACCCCATTCAGCGGGGTCGATAGGTGTTTTACTACTAACTTGTTAGAAAGACCGAACAGAACGCACATAGAATGAGTTGCCCTTATTACTGAGACCCTGATAGCCATCGTTGAATGACTGACTCCACTCGCCGTTAGGATTAGCTTCGTCCTCAGACGAGCTCCAATAGGGGATATTAGCGAAACCACCAACAGCCGCTTTACTAAGGGATAGTTTGTTCAGCTCATCTTTTGACGGTAAATACCAGTCGCCGTAAACGCCTGTTCCCGTATCGGTATTTGTATAATCATTACAAAGTTGCGCCGCATAACTTCCAGCTCCCTGATTATTTACAATAGCTGTAGTATTTGCCTGCCCCGTACCCAATGCTGTCCCCGTTGCTCCTGTTTTTGTGTTACTTCCGTTGTACGACTGTATTCCGGTGCTCTGGTCTGCTGTTGCCGCAATAATTCCATGAGTTTGACCTGAGTCAAAGCCCGGATCCCCCGGCTGCAGAATGTAGGCCAACTTGCCTCCACGATAATTCATGCCGATAGTCATATTTCCCGGCGTTGTTCTGTACACCGTTGCAGACTGCATTGAATTGTTAACCGTATAACCGGAAGGGTTTGTTATCGATACGGAAACAATCCCCGCATTTGCCGCCGTAATATCCAATATCGCGAGACTCCGCGTCGTTCCGGTACCACTCAGCGCACCTTTAGTAGCGCCGGTCAAAGCAATGTTGCTTGCGGTCAACGTGGCCGGATCAGCGCTGAACGTCAGTGTCAATCTGGGTGAATCTACTGTGCCTGATGTTCCTCCGGTTTGAACCGCGCTCAGGAATACCACATCGACACCGCCACCGTTATTATTGCCATTACCGCCGTCATCATCTCCGCCACCACCTCCTCCGCATGATGAAAAGGCCAGTGTTGTCGCAACCAGCAGCATTGCAAAGAATCTACATTGCTTCATACAATCCTCTCAATTATGTATTTTTTCAATGCATGTATATATGAAATATTTTCCATACATTTCATTGATTTTTGTAAGCAGCAAGCCTTATTGTTAGTTTGTCAATGTTTTTATGGCTCACGTTTATTGACACATGTCTATATTCTGCCTACATTACACACTAACGTTCAGCTAATTGCCACTATCATTTGCGCCTATACTCCTTCGTTTGGCGTCGCAAGCGGGAATCTTCGCCATTACACATGAAAGATCCCCGCGACTCCCTTTTCTTCAAGGAGAAGTGAGAGAGACAGAGAATCAAGCACAGCAAATGCATACGAGAAAGACGCTCCATCGCAGGGAGTACAAGAAAAACAGAAGCGCATGTCGACATATCCGCAGAGCCTTCCCGATTATCTATTGACACACCGTACGATTAATCGTACTATACATAGTATAGGAAAGAGGACTAAAAAATGACGGTAATTACGGCGAACGAACTCAAGACGAAAGGAATTTCATCACTGGAGAAAGCCACCAAACAGGGGTCGGAAGCGATGATCTCGGTGCGGGGACAGAACCGTTACGTAGTAATGTCCGTGGAAACATACAACCGCCTCCGCGAATGCGAGCTGGACGCGGCGATCGCTGAATCGAAACGCGATCTGGCCGAAGGCAGATACGTGAAGGAATCGGTCGAAAAGCATATAAAGAGAATCACCCGTGGCTGAACTGATATTCACCGATAGCTACAACAAACGGGCGAAGATATTCCTCAAAAAACATCCCGAACTGATTTCCCAATACGGAAAAACACTGAAACTCCTCGAACTCAACTCATATCATCCATCACTGCGTCTACATAAACTCAAAGGAACATTCAAAGGACTCCATTCTGTATCGATCAATATCTCATACCGGATATCCATATTCTTCATCATCGAAAAAGACACCATCATTCCGGTTGATATCGGCACACATGACGACGTGTATCGATAATAAGTTCACGGAAAATAGTTTCTGTCATTCCCGCGCTTTTATGCTTTCGTTTGTGGATACAAGCGGGAATCTCCCGCTTGTACGCGAACATGATCCCCGCTTGCCCACGAAAGGAAAACACACCCAATCTGGAAGTCATGTCATCAAATTGAATTTTGGATTTCAAATGGATCAGAAAGAAAAACTGTAAGGTATACTTTTTAATACCGGCTCTCAAATCGAACATGAACCTGTAACTGCTGCTTCAATAACGATTGTCTACCCCGTTTACGCGGGATGGACAATCGTTATATGGTCAAATCATTAAAAAGCCCGGACAGCACGTACCCTGAAGGGGTTGTTTTTAGAGCCCATGCCCTGGTAGCCACCGCTGAAATTCTGGGACCACGCGTAGTTAGCATCCATCTGAGACGAGCTCAAATAGTAGTTATTAGCGAAACCGCCAACCGCGACTTTTTTTAAGAATAGCTTATTCAACTCGTCTTTTGACGGCAGATACCAATCGGTGTAACTGCCGCCATTATATACCCTTGCAAGGCCGGCAGCATAAGCTGTGCCTACTCCGTTTTGGGCAATAATTCTGTCTGTATTTACCGAGCCCGTTCCAAGCACAGTGTCAGTGCCATCAACTGATGCTGACTGATAAGCCGCTACTGCCCAGACTACTCCCGTACTCTGATCCGAGGTTGCGGCGATAAGCCCATGAGTTTGACCTGTGACAAATCCCGGATCGCCGTTCTGTAGAATATAAGCAATAACCCCGCCCTGGTATGGCATACCGACAGACAACAACCTATACACCGTCGCTGTTTTCGGCGCTCCGCTTATCGTATATCCGCTCGGGCTTGCAATCTCGACAGATACCTCCGCCTCATTATCAACCGTAATAGCGGAAATCCCAAGCGTTCGCGTTGTTCCGGTTCCTGATAATACGCCCTTTGTCGCACCGGTAACGGTAATATTGTTCGCAGTTAATGTCGCGGGATCCGCGCTGAACGTCAGCGTCAATGCGGCTGAATCAACGGTACCCGATGATCCGCCTGTCTGAACCGCACTCAGGAATTCCACATCGACACTGCCACCACCGTTATTATTTTCATTACCGTCACCATCTCCGCTTCCGCCGCCTCCGCATGATGAAAAGGCTATCATTGCCGCAACAAGCAGCATCGCAAAGAATCTACATTGCTTCATATAATCCTCTCGAATGTGTATTTTGTTAAATGCATGTATGGATATATTTTTCCCATGCATTTTATTGAATTAAGCAATCAGTAATCTTTAATCTCAGCACGTCAATATTTTTATGGCTAACACATGAGGTATAATTCTTATAACATTCCAATTATTACTCACTCGTTTGTCGCCGCAAGCGGGAATCCCGTCTTTACGCGGGAGAGATCCCCGCTTGCACCCGATAAAGGAAGCGCTCGAACGCGGGAATGATATGCAACAAGTCCAACCAAGCAAGTGAGCGAATGCAAAGATGATACATGAACTTTTCATTTCATCTACCGTCCCTTCCTTTTCTTAAAGGAGAAGGTGTAGAGAAAGAGAATCAAGCCCTGCCTGTAATCTCAAAGATATCAATGAACGAAGCTTCTTGTCTTTCGTGGATTGAAAGAGATCACAAGAGGGAATGAACCACGAAATAAATATCAAATGAAGCACAGCCGCCCCTTCGATGCTTCGATGGACTCAGCACAAGTACAACGCACGCTTTCAGCGCACGTCACTCAGGGAGCATAACTATAGTCGGCTCCCGTGTAGCCGCAAGGTTTATCGAAGGACATCACTCAGGGAACATTCTTTTCCGCACGACAGGGACAATCGAATGGACAGTCTACGAGTACAATCTTGAACAAGGGACAAATCCCGAATTACACAGCACAATAAACGCGCCGCGTTTTCAGATTGTGACACAATGTAAACGTATGCTCAGAGCAATCTGAAAACGTTGTGCGTGAAACGGAACGAATGGTTCAGACAATCAATCGTCATGGATCGGACAAGAATCCAAGTCAACAGATACAGCGGAACAATAAGAGCCGCCGCGGCTCTGGAGCGGCGAACGGGGGAGTGGAGAGGGGGTATTTTCGCCAATACCCCCTCTCCAGCTCGTCGCCGGTTAGCTAACCGGCTATACACGCGTTATTACGCGGAAACAAAATGAATTCAGATTGCCTTCTCAAAGGCATATAAGGAAGGCGCGCAACAGCGCTGATGCCGCGTTGAATATTCCTCTCAGGCCGCAAATTAATGATTTGTCTTATTCGCGGGCGTCTGGCTCAGTATTCCCCATGAAATCAATTCGTACAAAATCAGCAGGATACCTGCTTGCGTTGACATCGATATGCGCGGTGGGCGTAGGGTCACTTCTCGCCGATGAACTTCCATGGAAACTGATACGCGAATCAGATGGAATACAGGTATATTCACGGATGGAGGAAGGTTCGCAGATTGTGTCATTCAAGGGAGTGAGCAAGGAGAAAGTCGGCATCGATACAGTCGCCTCAATTTTACTCGATATCGCCGCGTATCCGTCATGGATCAAGTATATCAAAGAATCGAAAGTCATCAAGCGAATCGACGATGACAATTTCTATGTATATCAGCGATTCGATTTCTTCCGCCCGTTCCACGACCGTGACATTGTAGTCAAAGTGAGCATAAAGCGGTTCTACAAAGAAGGATATCTGCACGCGACAATGGATGCCGTGCAGGAAGATATGTATCCCCTGCAGGAAAAATGCGTACGCATGAAAGATATGACCGGCGAAATCACCGTCCGTTACGTTTCACCCCAAATCACCGAGGGTCACTTTCAGGAACAATTCAGTCCCGGCGGACATGTTCCCGACTGGATCACAAAAAAGATCAACGAATACATTCCTCTTGTCGTACTCAAAGAGCTCAAGAAGGAAACCGCGAAAAGAGACACAAGCGGAAAAACCGACGTAGGCGACGCGATGGAAAAGGCAATTAATAACGTTAAATGACATTATCGCATGTCATTCATATATGATCAGATAAAGGAATATCATGTTCAAAAGAATAATATACCTCGATAATAACGCGACAACAAAACCGTTGCGTTCAGTTGTAAAAACGATGACGCGCGTGCTGAGAAAAAAATACGGGAATCCGTCATCGCTTTACACCACCGCATACGCGTCAAAAGAGATACTCGAATCATCACGTATGACTATCGCCTCCGCAATAGGAGCGTTACCCGAAGAAATCATTCTGACCGGAAGCGCGTCCGAGGGAAACAATCAGGTCCTCATTTCCCTGTTCGATACATTCTTCCCCAAAAAAAAGAAAATCATCAGCTCGCCGATTGAGCATCCCTCCGTACTTGAAACATTGCGGTATCTTTCCACGAAGGGAGCGCAGATTGAATACATTCCCGTCAATGAGCATGGCCTCATAGATATGCCGGCACTCGAATCAATGATTGATAACGACACCATTGCGGTATGCGTCATGTACGCGAACAACGAAACCGGAACCTTGCAGAATATCGGAACATGCGCACGGCTCGCGCACAGTAAAAACGCGCTGCTCTTTTCGGACTGCGTGCAGGCGCTGGGGAAAGTCGATGTGGATGTGAAAAAGCTCGGCATCGATTACGCGGCATTTTCCGCGCACAAGATCCACGGCCCAAAAGGAGTCGGCGCGTTATACGTGCGTACCGGCGAACCTGTCCTGCCGTTCGTACATGGCGGGCATCAGGAGAACGGAAAGCGCGCGGGAACCGAAAGCCTTCATTCGATCGCGGGATTTTCAAAGGCGGCGGCGAACATTCCTCATCTCATCTCATGCCGTTCTCGGATAGAAAAAATACGCAATACGCTCGCCCGAAAACTTTGTGAACTCGGCATGAACATATCGGTCAATACACCGTTGGAACAGTCAATTCCCAACACGCTCAACATCACCTTTGATAACATTACCAACACGCATATTCTCGCGCTGTTCGATTACTACGGAATCTGCGTCTCAGCGGGCTCAGCGTGCAGTACACCCGAGAACAAACCTTCTCATGTGCTGACAGCGATCGGCCTCTCCGACGAAAAAGCTCGCAGATCAATACGGCTGAGTCTCTCATCAGAAACCACGATGCGCGACATCAGCAAAGTCATATCCGTATTGAAAAAAATGCGCGACGGGAAAACCCCTCACCTCGACATGATGTCCCCGTTTTCGCTTAACAAAGAAGAGCTTTTTAACACGGAGAATTATTTTCTCGATGTACGTTACTGGTACGATAAACTTTCGATCAAAAGTCTTCCCGGCGCGCATGAGGCGTCGCTTTTCTTGTTCGGAAAGTATCTCAAACATATCCCTCATGATAACAAAATCATTGTTGCGTGCCAGAGCGGATTGTATTCACCTCTGATTGTTTTCTATTTGAAAAAAAAGGGATACCGCAACGCATGTTTCATTCTCACCGGCATGGAAGGATGGAAAGCCGCGTATCCGGATCTCTATGATGCGTATGCCGGAAAAGATATAATCAAACTCAGAAGGTGATGTTCCCATGCGTTATTATCTCATCGACAGAATAGAGGAAATCAGATACGGAGACTATCTCAAGGCGGTAAAATGCATCACGCTTTCTGACGATGTTTTCAACGAACATTTCCCGGGACATCCGATCTATCCCGGATGCCTCATCCTTGAGGGGATGGCCCAGGCCGCGGGATCACTGTTCGAGTTGACTATGATGAACGACAACGTCGACGTTAAACGCTGTGTTCTCTCGATTATTAACAGAATGAAATTCCGCGGCGCGGTCTATCCCGGCGACAGAATTATTATCACGGCGAAAATACTCTCATCGCGTGATGACTCGGGAGTCGCGTCCGTATCGGCAGACGTTGACGGAAAAGTATGCGCCGACGGTGAAATCACGTTCACGTTTCATGATATCTCGAATGAAATTCTCGAAATGAACCGTAAAAACCTTTATGAGAATTGTATACGAAACGCGAAGGTGATTCAATGATTTCCGTATATCACCGGTTTTCTCCCGGCGAAACGATTCCGGTTGAACAGTACCTTAAAAACCGTAAAATAAAAAAATACTTCAACGGAGAAACTTCAGCGGCGGTGCTCTGCATGGGTGAGCTTATGGAGAAGAATCCTGTCAACCCTCATACAACACCCGTGTATTACGCGACAGGGATTCTTGAGTACGAAGACTACGGACTCGCCGGTATCGTCAGCAATTCGATTGACGGGACAGGACATTATTCACCGCTTCTTTTCATCAGCCGGGGTCTTTCAAATGTTTCACCGCTGAATCAGTTCAAAATACTTCACAATATGCCGTTGAGTTTTATTTCAATCGCGTTCGGTTTCACCTCCGACAATAGTTCGCTGTATTCATCGGCCATCGGTCTTCTTGTCAGTGCAAAGACAGCGGCAACAGAGGAAAGAATCATTATCGGGTCTGGTAAAGGATATCGCGACGGATCCATCGAATGCGGATTCGCGTTGGTATCTAAAGATGAAGTTGACTCACTTCCCGTTGAAGACCCGCAGGAGGAAGCGGTTCTTATGTTCAGACGTATAGCGGAAAAGGCGACCGCATGAAACAAAAAGTCTTTATCACCGCAATGAGCGTCGTATCCCCTATCGGTACAGGTGTTGATGAATTCTTTACCGGAATTGACACCTCACGTTATGGGATCGACAACATACGCTGTTTCAACACCGAAAACTATCCTGTCACACTCGGCGCGGAAGCCCGCAAAGACGACAGTGTTCTTGCCGTAGGTTCAGAGGAAGACCGCCGCATTATATTCAACCGTCATGCATTCGACGAACTGTCCCCCTCGCCCCGTCTGCGCTCATACACGCCGGAAGAACGCATGATGATCGTCGGCTCGGGTGTTGATTTTTTCAGACTGAGAGAATACTCCGAAAGCGCACACGCGAAGACAAATGACTGGCATTCGTATTCGCACAATTCATGCGGTATCTACAAGGAATGTGCCGCTTCATTTGACTGCAAGGGCGGAACGATCGTCAATGTCGCCGCGTGCGTCGCCTCATCACAGGCAATCGGACTTTCATACAGAACGCTGAAAGAATCCGGAAAAAAAGCGGTCATAACGGGCGGTTGCGATTCGATGCTGAACCCCATGCATTACATGGGTTTTTATAAACTGGGCGCCCTTTCCGACTGGAAGGAAGATCCTCGGCAAGGATGCCGTCCGTTCGACCGTGACCGGCGCGGCGTGGTGCTCGGCGAAGGAGCCGCGTACTTTATCCTCGAAAAAGAAGAATACGCATCGCCTAACGATAGACTCGCTGAAATCGCGGGATATTCGTCGACGGTAGACGCCTATCTGGTGACCGATCCTGATCCCGAAGGAACGTACATCGCGCGCGCCGCCGTTGAGGCGATCCGCGACGCGGGGATAACTCCCGATGACATCGACTGTGTGCACACGCACGGCACCGGCACGGTGAAAAACGACAGCGCGGAATGTTCCGCTATGAAAATAATTTTCGGAAATAAATACAGAGATGTTCCCGTCTTTTCCCTTAAGGGACAGGTTGGACATCTCATCGGCGCGTGCGGAGCTATTGAAACGGCGGCGGTGATCTACTCGCTGCAAAAACAGATTGTTCCGGCAACAGTCAATTTCGAGAATCCCGATCCGCTGATTGATCTCACTATTCTTAAAACCCCGCTTAAAAAAAAGATCCGATATATTTTGAAACTCAACGCGGCGTTCGGCGGACAGAACACCGCAATTGTATTCAGGAGATGTGACTGACATGCCGAGGAAAATAATCATTACGGGAGCAAGCTCTGAAATCGGAAACGCGATCGCACGAAAGGTCTGCCGTTCCGAAGACACTGTTGTGCTTCATTGTTTCAGACACAGCGAAAAGTGCGGCTCCGTTAAAACCGATCTCGGAGCATCGTGTACTGTCGTCTCCTGTGATTTCGCAGACAGAAAATCAATCGAAGAATTTCTTCCGCACCTTGACGGAACGGATATTCTGATACACGCGGCGGCGGTGACAAAAACTGAACTCCTGGTTCAGCTTCCCGACAGCGATATCGACGCGATGCTCGACGTCAATATCCGTTCGACCGTATCCATCTGCCGCAGAGCGGTGCAGTCAATGATGATGAAACGAAACGGAATCATCATCAACATCACATCGGTTACCGCGACAAGGGGAAATCGCGGACAAAGCGTGTACGCGGGAACCAAAGGTTTTATCGAATCATTCTCGCGGGTGCTCGCGGCGGAATACGGATCGCGCGGCATACGGATAAACTGTATCGCTCCGGGAGCGATTGACGCGGGATCGATAAAAGAACTGCTTTCGATCGCCGATGATGATGTGAAAAAATCCACCGCCGCAAAAAGGCTCGGCACTCCCGATGATGTCGCGTCACTCGCGGCGTTTCTCTGCGCGGATGAAGCCGCTTTCATCAACGGCAAGGTCATCGGCGTGGACGGCGGATTCATGAGCGGAGTATGACTATGAGCAACAATCAGTATGAACAGCTGAAACTCCTTGCGGAAAGTAGAAAAAGCATACGGGAATTTTCAAGCGATCCCATTTCCGATGAGGACATCGAAAAAATCACCGCGATTGCAATGACCGCACCATACGCGTCATCCCGTAAAAACTGGGGCATTGAAGTGATCAGAGACAGTGATATCATCCGTAAAGCGGCGCTGTCCGTCGATGAAGTCTGTTCATCAATGGCACGGCGCATGCGCGGCGATTTCGGCGGGCAGTTTGAACAGTACTCCAAGAGTTTTACTTTTTTCAGAGATGCGCCGGTTATTCTTGTTCCGTATTTCAGATTATCGCCCGTCGTCTCCGCAATGTTGCGTAAGCCTGATCCGACGGATCAACGTGATCCGATGGATCCGACGTATCAGCTGAATGATTCTGTATTGACATGGGAGCAGGACAACTATATCAAGTCAATCTCATGCGTAACAATGATGATTCTTCTCGCGGCTGAATCGCTTTCACTCGGCGCGTGCTGCGTAACGGGCGCGCTCGTCGCGGAAAAAGAGTTATGTGATATATTCTCAATTAAAAACGGAAGACAAATAGGCGCATTGATTCCGATAGGCCACAAGAAAGGAGTATGACTGATGGACAGCGTGGATAACCGTGTACGCAGAATGCTGATGCCCGTATTCGGGATTGATTCGATCGAAGAGATCACCCCCGACAAGTCTCTCGTTCAGGATCTCGGAGCGGAAAGCCTTGATTTCGTCGAGATCGTATTTCTTATCGAAAACGAATTCGGAATCAAGATTGAAACAAAAGAAATTGTCTCCGGCGGCTCAAGTGAGGAGAATCTTTTCGACGAAGGTAAACTCACCGAAACAGGTGTCCGAATATTGCGGGAACGTCTGCCGCATAATCCGGATCGATTCATGCCGAATATGACCAAAATGCAGATATTCATGGCGATAACCGTGGGCGACCTTATTCATATCATTTCACAACGTCAGGCGGCGGAAAATGCTCAGCGGTAAAACGGTTTTCGTATCGGGCGGTACCGGAAAAATCGGCGAATCAATATGCCGGGTATTCGCGTCATACGGCGCGAAGGTTATTTTCTCGTACAGTAAAAACAGTGAACGCGCAAAGCGGATAGAGAATGAAATTCCCGGATCGCGTGCAGTCGTCATCAACGTTCTGAACATCAAAGACATCGACGAGAAAATCAGCGCGCTTTACAAGGAGATCGAAACAATCGACATCCTCGTGAACAATGTGGGTGTCAGCCAAATCATGCCTTTCTCGCTCATGGAGGAAGAGGATTTTGATCTTACCATGGACGTCAATGTCAAAGGAACATTCTTTCTGACGAAAGCCGTTGCCCGCAGGATGATCAAAAACCGAAAAGGGTGCATCATTTCGATAGGTTCCATCGCAGGTCACCGCATGTACGATGTTCCCGTTCATTACGCGATTTCAAAAGCCGCGATCAACGGTCTCACCTTCGCCCTTGCGAACGAACTCAAGAAATTCAATATCAGGGTCAATTCGATCGTACCCGGAATGATCGAAGGCGGCGTATCGGACGGAATTCCTGATGAATTGCAAAAAGACTTTCTCGCGCACTGCGCCGCGGGTCGCGCCGGATCATCCGATGAAGTTGCGGAGCTCGCGGCGTTTATCGCGTCCGACAAAGCTCCCTACATAAACGGACAAAACATTCTCATAGACGGCGGGATCTGAGATTCCCGTGGAAAAGACTATTATACACTCCACTGTCTCGTACTGTCCGTCATGCAAACGTTCGGTGATCGCGACAGTATTCCGAGAAAATGATAACGTCTACATGAAGCGCCTTTGCGCCGATCATCCGACCGAACCCGTTATTATCGCGGCCGATTACGTATGGTATATGGAGCGCATCACGCGCGCGCACAATACCCGGGTTCCGTCCAACGCGAAGCCTTCCCTGCACGGATGTCCTCATGACTGCGGACTTTGCACGCAGCATGGCAACACGATAAATCTTCCGGTGTTCTCAATTACAAATGACTGCAATCTCGACTGCCCCATCTGTTTCACGTACAACAGACCGGACATGCAGTACTACAAAAGTCTTGATGATGTAAAAAGAATCATTGAGGTAATACGGAACCAGCGCGGTGATCTTGACGTCATAAATCTCACCGGCGGAGAGCCGACTCTTCATCCCAATTTCTTCGAGATTACGGAGTATCTCCGATCATGCGGATTCAAGCGTATCACAATCAACACCAACGGAATACGTGTTGCGCACGACGAAGACTTTGCCGAACGTCTTGGAGATTCACACGCGCAGATGGTTCTTTCCCTCAATACATTTGATCCCGACAAGAGCATACGGCTTCACGGCAGGGATATATCTCAAGAGAAACGCATGGCGCTTGCGGCATTCGAAAAACATAATGTACCGGTCACTATCCTGTGCGTCGCGGTCAGGAATTTCAACGAAACGGATCTCAGTTCAATCGTCAGCGAATATATACGAAAACCTTTCGTGAAAAATATCGTCATCCAGAATATGACATTCACCGGAATGCACGGGTCGCTGTTCCATCCGCGCGAGCATATCACCATCGACCAGGTCGAATCATTTCTGGAACAGAGCGGGTCGTTCAGCCGCGAAGATTTTTTCCCGCTCGGGTCATCTCATCCGCTTTGCTACTCCGCCGCGTACTATTTCGTTGACGGCGATCTGATGATTCCGATCACACGGATCATCCCCCGCGAACGGCTGATTGAGCTTACATCAAACGGTTACCTCATTTCACCGGATGACCGCTTTTCATCCGATTTCCTTGACGGGATCAACCGACTCTGGGCTGACGGCGAATGCGACGACAACATCGCCCTGCTCCGGTCTTTTTTCAAACGGATGTATCCCGCTGATAAAAAACTCACCGATGAAGAACGCGCCGCTGTCGCCGAATCGTCGATCAAATCCATATACATTCATTCGCATATGGATGAGGACACGATTGATCTCGGCCGCGTAAGCAAATGCGGAGATATCGTTCCGGACGAATCAGGCGCGCTGGCGCCCGCATGTTCATATAACCTTTTGTACAGGGAAAACGATGAAAGATTCTGGCATGCGGAAAAATAAAATAATTCTCGGCCGCGCGGCTCTCAGGGAATTCTACCGGTCTGACCGCAGGAAGGTCATCATCGATATTGAGGGTCTCACTCATAATGATATTGAAAAGATTCTGTACGGTAACAGTTTCAGCGCGTTCATCACCATGTTGCGATATATGATATCAGCGATACTGTACGGCCTGCCTTTCTCAGGACTCAAAACATTCTTTTACAGGATATGCGGCGTGACCATCGGAAAAAATGTATATTTCGGTCCGGCGGTATATCTTGACATGCTCAAGCCCTCATTCATTTCTATCGGTGACAATGTGATGGTCGGCATGCATGTAAGCATCCTGGTTCATGAACGCACGATGAAAACACTGTCGATCGGCAGAGTCAGAATCGGAAACGGCGTGACACTCGGCGGCGCCGCGATCATCCGCCACGCCGTGACCATCGGCGACAATGCCGAAATCGACATGTTGTGCAACGTACGCCGCAGTGTACGAAAAAACGAGCGCGTTGCGAATCTCAACTGCATGAGCGTAAAAAATGATTAAACGATACAACCGCACACAATCGCTCTGTAGTCATTGTGGAAAGAAAATCGACGCGACTGTTGTCGAGAAAAAGGACGGAGTCTATCTCGAGAAATACTGCCCGGAGGACGGCACACATTACGAGCTTTTCTGCTCTGACCCGGGATGGTATCGCCGAAGTCTTTCGTTCATCAAGCCCATGACCTCCCCGAAAGCGCGGAGCGTCGGCACCTTCACGTCATGCCCCGAATCATGCGGATTATGCCCTGAACACGGTCAGCATACATGCCTTCCCGTTATTGAAATAAACAGCTCATGCGACATGGAATGCCCCGTATGTCTCAAGACATGGAATGAACCGTTCTCAATGACGGCGCGTGAATTTTCGGACATCATCGATACTCTGAAAAAATGCGAGGGATTCGTTCCCGTGATTAACCTGAGCGGAGGTGAACCGACCCTCAATCCCGATATGACCGAAATGCTCGCAATCGCCCGCGATAAAGGGATCATGCAGGTATCGATATCAACCAACGGAAATAAGTTTCTGAATGATGCGGCATTCAGAAAACAACTCTCGGAGTATAATCCCATAATCGCACTGCAGTTCGACGGCTTTGAACCGCGCACCTACAATATTTTACGGGGGCGCGATCTCTCATCAAAAAAAACAGAGATTGTGAGAATTCTCGACAATGAGAGATTCCGATACTCACTGGTCGCGACAATAGCATCCGGAGTCAACGATCACGAAGTAAAATCAATTACCGATTTCTTCTTTGAATCAAACGCACTGAGTCTGATGTTCCAGCCAGTGGCGTATAACGGTCATGCGGCGGAAATGGCAAAGCCGGCACGCCGGTCAACAATTCCTGACATCGTTAAAGAAATTCTCAAATGCGGAAAGGTCAGTAAGGATGATTTCAATCCCCTTCCATGCTCTCATCCGTCGTGCTTCGCGTTATCATACTATATCAACGCCGGAAACGGCGTATTCGCGAGTCTCAAGGAAATGCTCGGCACTGACGCGTATCTTGACATTATCAGCAACCGTACGCTGCCGGGACTTGACGCAGAAGGATTCAGGATATTGCAGAACAAAGTATATGACATCTGGTCGGCAATATCCTGAATCCTT